>Ga0208034_1000175_pt1 | contig 59850 bp, 73 predicted proteins | sample June2015DPH_8_10_FD_184699 | JGI IMG/M metagenome (GOLD analysis project Ga0208034, IMG submission 184699) | Peatland microbial communities from SPRUCE experiment site at the Marcell Experimental Forest, Minnesota, USA - June2015DPH_8_100... | ecosystem: Environmental > Terrestrial > Soil >...
CAATCTCGTCGTTAATGGACGATTCCTTTGCCACGTAGACGTCGGTGTGCGGGATGTAGGCCTCAGGGCGATAATAATCGTAGTAGCTCACGAAGTACTCAACCGCGTTTTGCGGGAAGAACTCCCTAAACTCCTTATAGAGCTGAGCGGCTAACGTCTTGTTGTGCGCAATGACGAGTGTGGGTTTTTGCACGTGCGCGATCACGTTCGCGACCGTGAACGTCTTTCCTGAGCCCGTGACGCCGAGGAGCGTCTGGTGCTTCTCTCCTCCGCTGATCCCGTCGACGAGCTCCGCGATTGCCTTAGGCTGATCTCCGGTCGGCTTGAACGATGAACTTAGGGTGAACCGGGGTTGAGACATTATCGTACTGAATGTGGACTTAATTTAATATAAACTAAATTATTATTTACAAGCGATATTGGACGATAGAGGGATACCCCAAGCTAGCGGGGCTACCATGTTTTTTCCCTCCGACCGCATATAACCTTATCTTAAAGCAAATGAAACTAATTCGGCAGTCTAAGGAAACCCTTATACGCACTCAAGAGCATGTTTGTACTAAGGAGAGTTCACCATGTGTACGGTCGGTGGCCCGTTTGGAAACGAAGACATAAAGCGACTCGAAGCGAAACAATACGCTTGCAAGGAGTGCGGGTCGAAGTTCAAGGGCATAGGCAAGAACCCGATGTGCCCATCATGCCAATCGGAAGACATAACAGAGCTTGAAGCGTAGCGCCTAGCCCTGCGAAGCCTTTCGTGAGCCCCTTTTCTTACTAGTGATTTTAGACTATCAATAGCGCCAGCATGGAACAACGCATACCGCTCGACGCCGACGAGATCTTATTTGTGCGCAGTGCTGACGGCGTGATCGGCGTCGTGAAGTCAGGGGCTGCTCGGCAGCTCTTTATCGAGACGGTAGACGACGAGATCGTAATGACCGTTGACCCCGAAGATCTTCTCGTCGCATCGGGTTTCAGCAACGATCGTACGACCACTAACGCAATTATTTGCACCCTCGCTCTTATCCGGGACTCTGGGTCACCCCTCATCGTACTTCCCAAGCATCATCCCGCATCAGCGCGACTCAAGGTCGTTGCATCGGTAGGAAAGCGCACGGTTTTGCGCTGTGATATCCAAAAAGGGACGCATCCTGAACAGGACGTACTTTGCGGCTCTCTAGGACTAAACGGACTCGAAGTTAGCTCGGTCGAAGGACACGTCGTGCTTCGCGGGGACGACTCGCTAACCGTCGAACGCAAGCCTTTTCGATAGCGTTTTCTAACGCGCACACCATGGCGGCTTTGTAATGGAGCTCGAGTTAAGCGCACCGGTTGATTGTATAGCGGATTTCACGTACAACTTTTATTGGCAGCATCGAGGCTCGAAGCTGGAGCCCAACGACCGGATCCCGCACCAAGAAGGCAGCGCATACACCTATCGCGACGTCGTTGAGGCCCTAAAACGTGGTGATGATGTCTACGTCAGCGGAGACGTCGGACATCGGCTGTGTTCAAGCTTCGGCGTCGACTTGCACTTTTTCTCGGGCACCGGCGCCACTATCCCGGTGGGCGACGTGATCGTCGATGGCGACGTTGACACACGTATGGGAATCAGTATGACCGCTGGAGCGGTTTACGTGGCCGGGGCAGTAAAGACGCCGATCGGCAACGTCATTGAGGTCGCGTCTGATCGGACTGGGTACCGGAAGTATCGATCGATCACAGATGTCGTGTGCAACAGCCTACGTGACGATACGCTTGTACCCCCTAACGTTCTATCGGGCACACAGCTCACCGTGTCTGATGCGCTCGTGCGAGACACCGTTGGCGCACGCTGCGCGTGTGACGCACGAATTTGCGTTGAAGGAGACGTTGACTTGAGCACCGGCATTCTCATGCGGCGTGGGACAGTAATCGTGACCGGCCGCGCAGGCATGAACTCGGGCGCTCTTCTTAACGGAGGAACGGTGATCGTACGCGGGGACGCGGATGCGTTCGCCGGAATCGACATGAAATCGGGCGTTCTCGTGATAGGGGGCACGCCTCAGGGCTACTTGGGGGCCAACAAACGAGGAGGCACGATCTACGTGCGCGGAGCAACGGCGCTGCCGCCCTCCAAGGCCCTAGCGGTCACAGGAAGCGACATTGCACTTGTATCCAGACATCTCGGCATCAGTCAACTCCATGCAATGATGTTCAAAAAATTTGTCTAGCTCGCCGAGACGTGCGAGCAGCCGACTACCCTTCTCGACCTCTCGGGCCCGAAGTCCCATATGAACGGCGTCTTTAATCGGCATCCCTGAGCGACGTCTAAGGAAAACATTCAAAAGCAAGATTAAAGAATGAGAGGGGTAATAAGAACGTGTATGGATCGCGAACAATACCTCGCAGCGATAACCACGGCCGCGCCACGCAAGGGACGCTACCTGAACCCCGACAAGGACATTGTGAATGCTCTTGTTGATGGGATACTGATGAATAAGGAGCGTTATGGGTACCACTCTTGTCCTTGTCGAATGGCGGCAAACGACAAGGATTGGGACAAGGATATCATATGCCCGTGCGTTTACTGTGACCCGGATGTTGCCGAATACGGCGCGTGCTATTGTGGCTTGTACGTGAGTGAAGAGTGCGCCAAGGGGGTAAAAACAGTCCCTGAGCACATCCCTGAGAGGCGTCCTACCGAAAAGTGGCAGCGCTACTGATGTCTCTAAAGGGGCAATAGCAAGCCACGAGAAGAGCTTACACATTGCGCGCGTTGTGGATCTGTTTACGGCAAGCGTTTTTCAAAACCAACCCGCGTTATCTAGAGCCCCAACTATTTCTTGAAAAAATGAGTCCAAAAAGAGACAGACAACCTGTTCCACCGGACAAAGGCCATTTATGAAAGAACTTATCGCGGAGTCCGCGTAGAAGGTTAAATTAACTTGAGAATACCGATCTTAGGCTCGTAACACTTCCCTGCATCCATCAGTTCTTGCACAGCTTCTTCAACGTCATCTTCGTCGAGACCTTGTGCTTCAAGCGTCTCGATCAGACGGTCGTACGGGACGCCCGAACCGGCATCGAGCTCGTTCATTTTGAGCAGCACGCGTTCCTTGTTCCGCGCAAGCGCCTCCGTCGCTGCGGAATCTTCCGGTGTCGTGGCCGCCTCGTCTGTTTGCTCGTCCCCTTGCTCATTTTCTCTGATCACTGCGTCGTCCGTCGCGCGGGCGGATTGCAGATCGACGTTTGCCGGCGTGAACTCGCGCGGTTCGACAACGGCCTCGATGGCCGAAGCGATCACCGGAACGATATCAGCGATTACGTCCGATCCGTTGTATGAGAGCACGGCTCGGATGATCCCGTCTGCGAGCACTGCATTGACGTCGCTGTCGAGCAGCTTCGTGCGAAGCATATTGCTCTGCGATCCCATGCTCAAGGCGATCTTAAGGGCCTCAACTCTGTCAAGCGTTCGCTCGGCAGTTGTGATAACCCAGTTGTTGCGGACCGTTTCAGTCGTTGGATTGATTTCCTTCGACCATATAGACACGTATGAGGTCTCGTCACGAGTATAGAGGCGCGCTCTTCCAAGGACGGCGACAAACTGGGGTACGTCGGCCTGAGCAAGAAACGCTGCTGCCTCGGGCTGATATTTTCCCGCAAACACAGTGAAGGTCCCCGTGGGATCGGCTATGCGTGCGCGCCAGAGGTCTTCACTCGAGCGAACGTTTTCTACTTCGGTGAGCACGCCAACCACAAAGATGCGGTTGATCTTAGCACCAGTGGGAGAGATGACGTACGAGGGACCGCTCTCTTCATCTTCTTTCACCTGAAGCGTCGACTTGTTAAGCTCATAGGCGAACACTCGCCACGCGGGATCTTGCGCCAGTACGATTAGCCCTCCAGTCGCGTATTGAAGCGTCCGGTATGATAAAGTTTAGTGTTACGTCTGAGCCCACGGATGGCATTGTGAGCGCCATGCTTGGTTGCAGAGTTGTGCCACCCCGCGCGTAAATGACGCTTGGGCCGCGTGCAAGCGACCTATTCACTGAATCCTTGCCGTGTCGTACCGTTTTAGCACACTGCCTACCAAACGTGACGAGGCGATCGGCGTTTTCTTTGGACGCGTGCCACGTCGCCGGACTGTCGCTTCGAAATGAGGTGATTATGCGGATGCTATATACCCATGTATCTTCATTACCAGTTCTGTGCAAACTCAGGCTTGCGGCCACCGAGGTGTCTAAGCGTGCGATTCACGATGACCCCGCCCATCGACCTTGCACGCACCATGACCATTCAGATTCCCGCTTTGGAGTGGGTGAGTGACTCAAACTGCTATCGCAGACTCGTTGACGGTGTCACGCAGACGATCTCTCCGCACGCATGCAACGGCCCCTTGGCCTCCGACCTCGACATGGAGGGCGTGCGCCCTAACGAGATGCATTGGACGCCGCTTCTTCAACTAAAACGCCTCGACCCCCGCATACGTAAGCTTAAAGATGCCTACGCGGGCTTATACTTCATGAACGGGCAAGATCCCTTCAGGTGCCTGACGCTCACCCTGCTCACCCAGAACAAGACCGCCGAGCGCGCTCGGACGGCCTTTTGTGAACTTTCCAGACGGTTTGGATCGATCACGCCTCAGACCTTGTGCGAGGCACATCCGCACGAGATCCTGCCCGCCCTGCAGCGGTGTGGGCCTCACCGAAAGGCGGGTTACCTCATTTCCATCGCGCGCAAGCTTATGCAGCAGTGGAACGGAGATATGTCGTGGGTGTACGATGAACCACACCGCGCGCGCGAGGTCCTCCTGTCTCTGCCCGGCGTCGGCCCAAAAACTGCTGATTGTGTCCTGCTCTACGCGGCGGGACACGAAATCGTTCCCGTAGATACACACATCGAACGGGTTGCTCGCAGACTCGGGTTCATCGAACGCGGCGCGATGCGGCGTGCTCTCGACGTTAACGTGGAGGAGATTCGTGGAAGCAACAGGTCAAAAGACTTGGCCAAAGAGGCACTCGAGCACGACCTTGTTCACCCCGGCCGGAGTCACCTCCTTTTAATCCAACACGGATTTGAGTTTTGTCACGCGACTGCCCCTGCGTGCTTCCCGTGTCCGATTCGCGAAGAGTGCAGCTCGGTCGACAACCGTTACAAATCGACGCTGCACCTCAGCTTCCGGCAGCAATGATGACCGGATCGCCGCTTGCGATCCCGTTTCGGGCACAAAAGCCAGAGTTCACTTCAAGTGCATATTTTATCGGCGCGCTCGACGTGTAAAGCGTACACGGATCACTGGTGCACGGCGGCACCGATGCGTAAATCTCGAGCACGTGGTTGTCCGCCGTGATAAACACAATATCGAGCGGGATGCGCATGTTCTTCATCCAAAAACTCTGCTGCTGTTGCGTTGGGAAGATGAACAGCATGCCGGCATCTTCATTCAAATAGGTCCGATTCATAAGACCCATTTCGCGTTTTGCAGGCGTATCAGCTGCCTCAGCGTAAACTGTTGAGCTCCCCATCGTTACGCGGTACGTCGTCGGTGCTTTCAACGCCGTGGTGGCTGAGCTGCCGTTTGTGACCGCGCTGCCTGACACTGCAGTCGTCACCGAGTTCGTGTTGGTCGGCGTGCCCGGTTGCGTCGTAACGCATCCTGGTAGCGTGCTCACTGCGATAATGCCGCACAGAACTATAATGAGTGGAGGCGTTCGCACGCGCATCAACCCAACCTCGTTTTCATGACTTCACGTAACACAGTCGTCGCATAGCCTCCTTTGGGGAGAAAGAATCGAAGTTCGACCTTCACCCGATCTTCCGCAAGCTCATCGGGGGCGACGTCAAACCGGATATCTGCCGGCAACAGGACGTTGCGCATTACACCCTTTGATGCCAGTCGCGGACAGCTTTCGATTTTGAAGGCATCAAGATCAACGCCTGCCGATGCGAGAACATCTCGCTCGATCTGACCGATGACCCCGTCTGACAGCTCGGTGTCGTATCCCGGAACCGGCATTTGAACGGAGGCAGTTCCTGCGGCCAGGCTCTGGTTCACCTCGTGCACGTTCTTAGGCACGACCGTTCTGACGCGGTCCCTGTCTGGCGCCCACACCCGGTCACCGTCAAATCCGACAGCAAGCGGGAACCCCCGCTCGAATCGGCTGCTCAGCATCCTGTTGAAGAGATACGATTGAAACGCGTGCACGAAAAGTTTCTGCAGATTCGTGGAGAGCACGCCAAGGGCACCATCGAAGTCATTGGGATACTTCGCCAGGTGGTTGAGCATCGCACGCTCATAGCGCAGCCGCACAGGCATGCGCTTGAGCGCCTCTTTGAAGTCATACGTTTCCGCTATCGATTGCCGCACTGCTTTGACGTCGTCAGGCTCATCGGGGAACGGCTTTGCGATGTACGTCATTACCGCCCGCTCGAGGTCCCCATCAACAAGCGCACGCCCTACGATGTGATTGACGGGGCGGATTGATCCAAAGCGCTGAATGCCAAAGAAATTAGGAAGCCCACGAGCATTGCGCGTTTCCTCGACGACGCCCCCCACTGCGCTTGTGACGTCATTTTGAGACCCCTCAACGCCTCTGACCGTAATAGCAAAATCGTTACCGTCGAGGTCGCCCAATGAGATCGGCCTATCGGATCTCCCTATGGGCTCTGCGACGACGGTTCCAAAGCTGAGCGGCTCGGCAAGCTGAATCGAATCGATGCTCATACGCTGCGTAGTCACCGCACGCTTATCCTTCGTTCCTGCCCAGCTAATCCTCCTTTGGCTTATCTGCAAGCGGCGCGACAGATCACGTGCCATGTGGTGCGTCTCCGTGTCCGTCTTGGTCACTTTGATTAACTGGTAGCGTCCCTCCGAAGTGAAGCGGTCTTCGTAGACCTCGTTGACCACAAAGTCCTCAACGCGCTGACGGATTCGCCCGCCGATGCCGCGAGACGCCGTCAGGTACACCATCATTCCCGCAGTCACGTCGCTTTCTGGAACTGCTTTGACGTCGGTCATCGTCGTTGCCCGCTAGAGCAGTTTAAGGTCGCTCGTCACTTTATCTAGCTCCGACTCCTTTGCCGGGCCGATACCGAGGGCGGTAACGGTTCCGGGCGGCACCTCCGTGAGCCCGGCATCGACGACGAGTGCCGTGATGAAGCCGCGCGCCTCAGCTATCGACTTAAGCTCATAAATGTCCCTGAGCGTCGCAACCTTGAGCGCAACCTTTTTCTGCCCCTCACTAAACCAGCGACGCTTTGTGACCGGATCCGAGCGCTCATACGCGGAGACGGCAGCGTGCGCAAGCTGAACCGCCGCTTTTCCTGCGGTCAACCGGAGGTCTGATCGGATAATGAGGCACTGCTTGTAATCCATGCGCGCTTCCCTCACACGATCGATTCGCCTGTGCGTTCTGACACGAGAGCCTAAGACTGGTTTATTATATAAATAGTAAACTCGTAACCGCTTACGACCATGGAATACGATGTCGTCGTGGTCGGCGCAGGTCCCGCAGGCTCAATGGCTGCAAAGTACGCCGCAAAAGCTGGCGCACGCGTGCTCATGATCGAAGAACACGCTGCAATTGGCCAACCGGTACAGTGTGCGGGCCTTATCAGCACGCGCGCGTTAGAAGGATGCGAAGTGCCCGAAACGCTCAGCAGGCACGCCATCCGAGGCGCCAATATCCACGCCCCCGACGGGCGCGTTCTAAGGGTCGACGGCAAACGTACGATGGCCTACGTTGTCGACCGAGGAGAGCTTGATCAAGCGATGGCCTTAGAGGCGCTCAGATCGGGAGTTGCCTCGCTTGTCAAAACGCGATTTAGCGGTTTGCGACGGCAGGGCAGCGACGTCATCATCGCCGCACTAAGCCAGGGCGAACCAATCGAAATACGCACTCGCGTGGTGATCGGAGCTGATGGACTGCAAAGCGCCGTGGGGAGGCTTGCAGGACTGGAGCGAGTACAAACGGTGTTCACGTGTGCGCAAGCAGAAGTCTACGCCGACGTCGCGCACCCCGATTTCGTTGACCTGTACCTGGGACAGGATGTAGCGCCGGGCTTTTTTGCCTGGGCAATACCGACGCGATGGGGCACAGTGAGAATCGGACTCTGCTCGACTCAACGGTCACTCGACCGACTCGGCCCGCTGATAGAACGGCTTTCGCCGCGCTCCGCGACCTCGCTCCTACACTTCTGCGCAGGAGGCATACCGGTTGGACCGCCGCCGTGCACGGTCGCGGCCGGCACCTTGATCGTTGGAGACGCCGCCGGCCACGTCAAGCCAACAAGCGGCGGGGGGATATATCCCGGGACGCTATGCGCCAAAATAGCAGGGACCGTTGCGGCGGAGGCAGCGGCACAGGCGAACGCGTCTAAGGACGCCCTGATGGCGTACGACAGACAGTGGCGGTCCGAGATCGGGCGCGAACTCGAGACGGGATTGCGCATCCGTGAGGGATTTAACAAGCTCAGTGACAATGATCTCAACTACATCATAAGCGCTCTTGACGACCAACACATGTTGGACATCATATCGAAGTACGGTGATATGGACCGTCCGTCCATCGTTCTTCGCAAGTTGCTGTTGAGTACAAAGGCGCCTCGCTTGCTGAAGCTCATCAGGCCAATGATTAAGTTGGGGTTTGTAAAAAGCGGCTCATAGAGCCGATATCAAAGAGAGAAGGGCTAAGCGTGCGTTGAACGGCGGGTTGTGCCGTTATCCGGCAACGCTATTTAACGGTTGGTCAAAAGCATTATTTGATAATAAAAGAAAGGGGAGCATAATGGATGCACAAGTTGACGTACAAGCAAATCGCCCGGAATTCTCTATAAATCTGACGCGCGTCGGCGTAACGAACGTCAAAAAACTGATTAAAGTTACGCGGCGTGACAAACGCCCGGTAATCTTAGTCTCTGAATTTGACTTGTTTGTTGATCTGCCCTCGGATCGCAAAGGCGCCAACCTCAGCAGAAACTTTGAGGTGATGGACGAAGCGTTAGAAGACGCACTCAACGCGCCAGTCTACGAAATAGAACAGTTTTGCGGGGACGTCGCAGAAAAGCTGCTCGATCGACACGAGTATGCATCACGCGCAGAAGTGCGCATGCGAAGCGAATACATGGTAAAGCGAGAAACCCCAAGCACGGGCATCACGACCCAAGAGATTACCAACATCTTCGCGGAAACGACAACATACCGCACCAACGACAAGCGACACCGCACACGACGTATGATCGGGGCAGAGGTCGTCGGAATGACCGCGTGTCCCTGCGCCCAAGAGCACATAAGAGAGCAAGCCGAGATGCGCCTGAAGGAACTCAACGTCTCGCCCGCAGACATTGAGGCGTTTCTTCGAGATATCCCGCTTGCAACCCACAACCAACGAGGGCGCGGAACCATCGCCATAGAAGTCGGCCCTGGCTACGAGGTGCCGCTTGACACGATCATCGAGATCGTCGAAGAATCGATGAGCTCGAAGATTTACGAGCTACTCAAGCGAACCGACGAAGCTGTCGTCGTTGAAACCGCTCACAAGAACCCCAAATTCGTTGAGGACTGCGTGCGAGTCATGGCTCACAAAGTGGTTGAAGCGTTTCCCTACCTGCCTGACGACTCCATTGTCACCATAAAGCAGCTCAACGAGGAGAGCATTCACCGCCATAACGCCTTCGCAGAGCGTGTCGCGTCGCTTGAGGAGCTTCGCCAAGAGCTAGCCCTCGAGCAAGAAGTCGAAGTAAAAGCCTTTTGTGAGACTTAACCTGCTAGAGAGGCTTTGATTGGAACCCGCTGACCTTCTTGCTGAAATCGCCACAATCAACAAACGAATACGCGAAGCTGGTCGCGAGCGACTTGAGCTCGTCGAGCGCTTCAACCGCGAGATCCGGGAGCTTGTGCGCGACTTCGAAGGCACACCGGACACGTTTCGGGTGTTTCTCGATCTGACGCGGCGCCTTCAACGAATAACGCGGCGGGTCGAAAAAGCACACGAAGACCAATCACTGGACTACCCCGAGCAGCTTGAAAAGGCGCTCACCGTGCTCAAGAAACGCCGTTTTGAAACCGCCATTAAGGAGCTTGATCGAATTCCAGTTTTGGGGCTTCTCACAGAGCAGCGCCGACTATTTGAAGAATACAAGAAAGGCTACGCGGCGCTGCGCACCCGCTGCGAAAGCGTTGAAGCAGAAATCCGCGAGAAGGGCGCGTACTACAAATCGTTGCAAAACGTGGACGTCACCTCGTTTGACGAGCTAGCTGCTCTGAAGGAGCAAATTGCGGCGTATGACGACGACGTCGGCACGTTCTTGGAGACGTTCGTTAAGCAAGCCTCCATCTTGGACGTTCTCAGAATAAGTCTCGACGCGAGTTACCATCCTGAGCTCGGATTCCCGCCGCCACCGAGCCACGAAAACACTGAAAAACTCCTCTCTTTTGTGCTCAGCGAGGATCTTACTACAGTCCCGCTGTTCCGGTTTCTCGAATATGCCAAATACTCTGACAGCAAGCTCTCGCACTACGTTGGAGATACGACAAGCTTCAGGCAGGTCCTAGAGTCAAACGTCGTATGGCTTGAATCGTTAGATGACATCAAACGACGAGGGGCGCTGAAGCTCTCTCTTGAAGAGCCCGGCGTATCTCTTGCCGTCAAGATCCGCAGACTTATCCCTTTTTTGTCGAAATTGAACGCCCCCACTGGTCTACTTACCTTCTTGCGTGAGACTCAGAAGCTCGTGACTAGTGGACGGTATGAAAGAATACGTGCTACGAGCGCGGTAAATCGAGACCACCTAGAAAAGATCCAGCAGGGTGCGCACCTTGGCGATCTGAGAGCATTGGAAGATGAGCGCGCACGCTTAATGAAGCAGTTAGAGGACCTGCAAGAACCGCGAGCCGTGGAAATTGAGCTTACGTGATATAACATCTGGCGCTATCAGCAAGGGATTGACGGGTAATGCAGGTCGCTCCAGAGCCTCGGCCAGTAAACGCGATCCCCACCTAGCAACTTTCTTATAGTTTCAATGCAGGTCGCTCCAGAGCCTCGGCCAGTAAACGCGATCCACGCCAAGCAACTTTCTTATAGTTTCGATCGCTATCTCCTAAAGGTTAGAAATGGAAACAGCTTGCGACCTCGAAACGTTTTCTAGTGAATTTCTTACAACCGCACGTGTACTTGGTGCGACCGCCGCCAAGGTATTTGATACTGCGAGTATAGTGGTCGACGACCGCGTGCGACTCAAATGCAGCGTTCCTATCTGCAGGAATTACAACGTCTGCTTGATGTGTCCCCCTAACGTTATGCCGCTCGATGAATTCAGGAACGTGCTCGCGCGATTCCAAAAGGCACTGATCTTACAGATTGCGTATGACGTGCCTAACTGGATGCTCGAAAGGATCCACGCGGCTAAAGATCTTGCGACCCTCTACAATGATGAAGCGTATCTCAAAGGGTGGGATCAGACGTATTTGGTAGCTAAAAATACGCTTGATACGATCGCCGCTCGTCTTGAAGCGGACGCATTTAAAAAAGGCCTCAAGTTCGCTACGGCGTTTTCCGCGGGAAAATGCACGCTTTGCGAAGCGTGCGCCGGTGTAGGCAATCGTTGCCGAAACCCGTACAAAGCACGACCGTCTATGGAGGCGATGGGCATTGATGTGGGAGCGACAGCGCGCAACGCTGGTCTGCCCTTTAACGAGTCGGCCTCCGATCGAATCGTGTTGAATGCACTCGTCCTGCTTTGCTAGCCGTGACGCCCATACTAAGTGATGGATGGTAACAGAATTGCTGGAACCGCTCGAGACGCTCACTATCAGTGAAGCAACCTGGAACGACTTTGATGCCATGCTGAGCGTGCTCAGCATCGTCAATCACGAATTTGTGCCGCCGCTCACGGAAGGCGAAAACCTACGCGTTAAAGTATCACGCATTTTGAATGACAGGCGGCGGGGCTGGATCAAAGCGGTCAATGGCGGAAGCATTGTCGGCGTCGTCGCTGTCATCTATCACTATAGGCGACCTCAGCTCGGACTTATCGAGACGCTCGCCGTTCTCCCTGAGTTTAGGCGGCGGGGCATCGGCAAGAAACTCGTTCAATACGCCATGTCGAAGCTCTTTCAAAACGGGATGGACGCAACGCTAATAACCACATGGGAGACCAACATTGCAGCCTTAACCATGTACCAAGAATTGGGATTCAAGATGATCTTGCGAAAAAAGGTCGACAGCGCCTACTTCAAGCTTTTTTTCATGCGCAGTTTTGAAGAACGGGCTCCTTCTCGCAATGTTTTCTCCCGATTTTGGAACCGACGGTAACAACGAAAACAGACTAACCGTTTTGTTCTGCGCCCCAACAAATAATACGCTAACTCGCCATATCGTACCTGATTGCGTGCCGAAGTGCGCGCGTTCATCGCTGAACCTTGTTCAAAGGTCCTTACCCTTTTTTTACGATACGAATCCTTACGACTTCTTCTACGAGCAGCGCGAGTCTCTTGCCATCCCCTATTTCGCCGGTTTGGGCAGCTCGGTCAGCTTAAATCCGTGCCTTCCGTCCACCGAATGCGGGAAGCTCGACACGCGACGTGGCGCACAAACACCGTGTTCTGTGGCGCACAAACATGCTTGTCAGAAGCGGTCACAAGTCAAACGAAACAACGGCGACAACAAACTGAGGAGGAGATATGGCGACCAACATGGAGCACGGGCCCGCCAGCGAAAAGAGCGCGTTTTGAGGTAGGGCCTTTCGGCAAAGCCCGGCTCCTGCTGCATCGACACATCAAACAGTGCACCGATCATATTTAACGATTTCGTTTCTGTTTCGTCCTTCTTTTTAAAATCTGGACTCGAAACAAAGGTATTTTCTTGTGCTACGATAGATGTTTTGGTAAACGCACGGCGTTCTGCCTATATCCATGGAGAAACCACGCAGTTTCGGACTATCCATAGAAGTGAATTCCGAAAAAAAGTGTTTTACCTGCTATAAATAGTTTCTAGCTGCATTTCGACTGCCGTTATCAACCCACGAAGCGACCTATGCGAACAGAGAGCTTCACAGAGACCTTTTGATAAAGATCGGCCACGACTGCCACCTGTTCAACAAAAGAGCTTGGCGATTTGTTATTTTTTCCATCGAGGCGCATAAGTCAATTCTTCTTGAGTGAGGGATCGCGCGGGTTGCATAGGAAACAATGCAACCTGTTGAGTGGAAAATCCTCTTCGCGGTCGATATGCTCAAGTATGAAGCGTTCATACTATGGTGTGACAGAACCAAAGCGCAGGCCGCATGCGGCCCGCATCGTCATACGTGGTGATTTCCATGCCGTTACACAAAGTCACGATTGCCATCTCAGGCGAACTCCTGGCCGCTGCCGACAAGCAAGCGAGCTCTGAAAACAGTAGCCGCAGCAAGATCGTCGCGACAGCGTTAGAAGTATATTTAGGCGAGGCACGCGAGAGCGAAGGTACTGCAGACGAAGACCTAGGAATGCTGATGGTGCCGCGTGAAACGGTGACGCGCCTCGAAGCTGAGCTTGAAAAACGGGAGCGAGAACTGCGCCATAAAGAGGAGCTCCTCTATATGAAAACAGACATGATAGAGCGACTGACGGCGCAGTACGAGAGCTTCAAACAGGCGCGCGAAGACGAGATTAAGCGGTATGAGACCATCGCGGGGTTCTATGGAAGTGAGTCGAGCAAGATCATTAACCGACTAGCGGACGTGAGTGAGACGCTTACGCACTTGCTGCCTTCTGCCGCGTCAGCTCCTCCCCCACCCCCCAGTGGGGAGGCGGGAGCTGAAGAGGTACAGGCGCCCTTGCCGGAGCCGGAGGAGGCGCCGCCGAAGCGGTCATTGACGGAGCGACTCTTTCGACGGAAGCCTAAAATGGAAGAGGTAAGAAGACTGTAATGAGTTTAAAAAAGTAACCGCAAAAAAATGACTCTGCTAGTTAAAGCAACTTACGTATACTAAACAAAAGCCTCGGATCCAATCTAAGCAGGCGTTTTTAGGGCCCCTTTTGGGTTCAGCTCTTCAGCTGTTATCCCTGCAAATGCGTGAAAGATCCGGCTTATTTCATCATCTGAGAGATTCACCAAGAACTCTTTGACTCTGTACGTGCGCTTGCGTGATTTGCCAAATGAACGGTTCCACTCAGTTTCGTATTCTCGAAGCACTTTGACCGACGCATCGTTTTTGTGTACCGCTTTATTCGCAACCTGGCCGGCGATCGTTCCGCTTTGGAGCGCCGCCATAATGCCCCCACCAGTTATCGGGTCAGTGTGATGCGCTGCGTCACCAACGAGCATCAGCCCATTGCTCACGGTGTGCGGAAGCGCGTCGCTCACGGGGCAAGCTCCAATCACCAGTTCGACCGGTTTGCCGCCGGGAAAGCGCTGCGCGACAAACTCGTCGAGGTACGCCAACGGGCGCTTGCCCATCAACTTGCTCCAAGTACCCCGGGTCCGATGTTGGCCGCGCCGTCTCCTTTTGGAAATGCCCAAGCGTACCCGCTCGGCGCCGCGGAGCCAAAATAGAAATCGAGCGTGTTGTCCGTCAGTTCGACATTTTGCATGTGATACTGGACGCAGCTCTCAATGTCCCCTAGCTTGAGCGTGGTGTTTATCCCCGCCCACCGGCCCACTTGAGATTCCTTACCGTCGGCACCTATCACGAGCTTAGTGCGCACATCAAACTCCTCACCAAGTCGGCTAAGTTTTACGCCTCGCACCGTGCTGTCTTCCAGAATAAGCCCCGTTGCACGGGTGCGCACCATAACATGCGCTCCGGAACGAGCCGCATCCTTAGCCAGCTGTCGATCGAAGAGCTTGCGCTCTAGAACGATGCCAAGCGGTTCTGCCTTCCCGAGCATTTCGCCCGAGACCTCGACTATCGTGCCATCAGGAGCGAGCCCGTACTCCCTTGACTTCGCTTGCCACCCACTTCCTGTCAGGTTTTACGTATTTTTCGAATGACGTGTGAAAAACGGACGGAGTTTCAACAAGAGGCACGGCCTCCGCACATCTCACCGGCGCCCCTATCTCTGGCCGTTTCTCTATCAGCAGAACGTCGCTCTCTGCAGCTGCGTTCTGCGCTGCAACTGAGCCTGCTGGGCCTGCCCCGACCACTATGATATCATGTCCTCTTTCATTCGCTTCACTTACGTCTCTCGCCGGCAACTGACAGACTGATGTACCGATACGTTGTCCTCATTATCCTCAGCGGCTAACATCGTCGCAACACCTAAGATTTGCGACACTTATCACTCGGCGGCGGACACAGCGCTTATGCAAAAAAGGAGTATTCGAGGTCCTGTAGAGTTTAGATGTACCCTTTTCTTCTCAACCAGTCAGCTTGCGGCGGAAGATATCGCCAGACGACATCTGCCTTTTCATCTTGAATGCTCCAGGGCCGAATAATAATGACGTCGCCCACACGGAGCCACACTCTCCTTTTCATCTTGCCTGGAATTCGCCCCATGCGGGTTTTTCCGTCCTGGGAACGAACCGTGATTCGGCTGCCGCCGAGCATCTTTTCAACCGTTCCAAAGATTTCATTCTGGTGTTTTCTGGGCAGTCTCACCTTGCTTGGTTGTTCTTCTGTCAGTTCAACACCTCATTTGATATTTGATTTTCATGGTCTCTCCTCTAGTCAGGTAGGCGTGGGCCCTTATAAATTGCGCGTCTGCCCGAACCTTCTCATTCGACAGTTTGTCCCGCTGCCAAGAAAAGAGTCGAGTTCACAACAGTAGACGGGTGACAATGACTGGTAAACGGTGCATAGTACGCGACTCGATTAGCATGGGAACTGTTAAGTTGGAAGTCGCTCCTTCTACGACAAACACAAGGCTGACCGCTGGTGGATCCAATTGAGCAGTGAACGAATCGCTTGCAGGTATTCTTCACGGTCCTCTTGGGATACGGCCTGGCGTGCTCTTACAAGCGCTACGTAGAGAGCTTCGATCTAGCAGACAATGAAGTGGTGCTGGATTACGGATCTGGCTCGGGCCGGATATCACGGCACAAAGTCGAACGCCTGTTGTCAGGTAAAGGCCATGCGTCGACGTTTCTAGAGTATGGATTAAGACCATACAAAAAGGGCTGAAAAAGTACCCCAATGGGGACTATAAGCTTGGTGACATTGCTGCACTTAAAAAAACAGATAGTGCCTATGACTTTGTTGTCGTGCACTTCGTGTTGCACCGTGTAGAAAAGGACTAGCGGCAAGAAAAAGTAAACATACTGGCGCGAAAGTGAAGGCCGCACGGCAGACTGTTTATTCGCGATCCGACTCGAGAGCAGCATGGCACGCCTGTTGTCGAAATCCGCACCCTGATGTCTACGGCAGGGCTGCCCGAGCGCGAGAGCCGAATGAGCAGATCGTTGATAATGGGTGAAGTCTTTGACGGAGTGTTCCACAAGCCCCCAGTGTGACGAACGCCTCGCGCTTAGTGATTGAGCGTCGTTTCAAAGAAACGATTTGTTTTCAAGAACGCGCGCAGGACTCAGTATTGACATCTCTTCGGTTCGCCACATGAGGTGCTTGCCAACACGGCATACCCAAGAATTCTGGTGCACGTGTACGGAGAACACAGTCGCAATGTTCTAGTAGAAGACGTAATGAACACGGTAATCGCAAATGAACAACGACGACAAACAATCAGGGTTAAGAGATGCAGCATCCCGCTTTAAAATGCGCAGTTTGTTATTACGGTTAGATCATGCATGTTAGCTTTAAGCCTCAATATCCTAGAGACGCTCAGTAATTTCGTAATTTCCGTTATTGAACAATTCGGTTACGCCGGCGTCTTTGTTGCCATGGGGTTAGAGAGCGCGTGCATCCCGCTGCCAAGTGAAGTGATCATGCCCTTTGCCGGCTTTGTCGTCTGGAAAGGGGAACTTACGCTGATCGGCGTTGCGCTTGTGGGTACCGCCGGCTGCCTCGCCGGCTCACTCGTCGCCTACTCTGTTGGGGCATACGGAGGTCTGCCTCTGCTCGAGCGGTATGGCAAATACGTGCTGATACGTAAGAGTGAACTTGATCGGGCACACACATGGTTTGAAAGATTTGGAGAAATCGCTGTTTTTGTCAGCAGGGTGTTGCCGATCGTGCGAACGTTCATCTCCCTTCCAGCCGGCGTCGTCCGGATGGACGTGAAGAAGTTCTCGCTCTACACGGTGCTCGGATCGCTTCCTTGGTGTTTTGGGCTTGCTTATGTTGGCGTTCTTCTAGGCCCCCACTGGTCGGATCTTGAGGCGCTCTTTAGATATCTTGATATCGTCGTCATAGCGGGGATAATCGGCCTTGTCGGTTACCTGATCTATCACAGAAAACGGATTGTGAGCCGCATGCGCTCGTGATGGTTTCGACTGTCAGCGTCGCCGTAAAATCGTAGACCAAGAAAAAATGGATTATGACAGTTATATCCTTAAGGAGGGGAGTGCCCGCGCCCGGGGACATGCAGCGGCCACACGTAACATCTTCAGACGCTGCGAGGCCGAGTGCTCAACCTACTGATTATTGCGTCGACTGACTATTCGAACGCTTACGGAGCGCGTCTAGCTGCCTCATTTGGCATAATCGTTTGCGATGTCGCCAGCAAAAGGAAGTTAATGATATCAACTGTGCGTCACATTAACAGCGGCCGCCTCACGCGTCTAGCATCCACATCATGTCTTCCGTACACCCGTGGATAAACGCTTTAAGCACAGCCAATGTTAGTCGTATGGAGATACGATCGCCGATGCAAGAACTAAGCGAAAAAAGGGACGATATTGAAGAAGCTCTCAGCACAGCACGCGAGCACGGAGCCCAGTTCGCTGATATCCGTCTAGAGAGCTCTGATGGCACTTCAATCTCTACGAAAGACGGGATAACGAAGATAAGTAGCTCAAATGAACTTGGGGCTGGAATACGGGCTTTTTTGGAGGGAGCGTGGGGGTTTGCCTACACGACACAAGTCGATCGCCGCGGCATGACCGATTGCGCTGAACGCGCGGTCAGTCTCGCCCAAGCTGTGTATGAGCGCGCTGAGAAGTTTTCGATCGAGGTACCGGCGTTTGAAGACACCGTCAAGACGACTGTACAGCGCCTGCCGACTCAAGTCCCAATCGCCGATAAGCTCGGCTACGTCCTGCAGCAAGAGCGAGAAGCAAAAGAAACGGATACGCGCGTCAGCAGCACAGAGATCGGATACGCCGACATCGTTCTGCATAAAATAATCGCTAATTCGGAAGGAACGTATGTGGACGAGACCGTCGTGCGGTCGATCGCTCGCGCGATGATCTTCGCTAAAGAAGGTGCATTGCGGCAGTCAGGCTATAAGGCCAAAGGCGATTCAAAGGGGTTTGAGTTATTCTTAGACGGTGCGGATATCGGCCGAACGGCTGCCACACAAGCAGTCTCGCTCCTCGACGCAAAACCGGCACCTTCCGGACAGTTTGATGCCGTGCTCGACCCGTCGCTCTCCGGGGTTTTTGCGCACGAGGCGTTCGGACACGCAGCCGAAGCCGACGCAATCATCTCAGGCACGTCTATCCTGGCAGGGAAGCTATCCCAGAAGATTGGCTCTGATGCAGTGACGATCATTGACGACCCGAGCTTGCGGAGCTATGGTTACATGGCCTACGACGATGAGGGTATCCAGACACGCCGAAAGGTGCTATTGGAGCGCGGGATTTTGCAGACCTACCTGACCGACGTCGAAACCGGTTCGCGCCTAGGCTTGGGATCAAACGGAAGCGCACGTGCCCAACGGTACGACGCTCCGCCCATCGTGCGGATGAGTAACACCTTCTTTGAACCCGGAGATTACGCGTTTGAAGAGCTGCTCGAGGGGTTCAGCGGCATATACTTCATCGGCTGGCAGTATGGCTACACAACCCCTACAACGGGGATGTTTACCTTCAAAAGCAGAGAGGCGTACGCGGTCGAACGCGGAGAACTGGGCGATCATTTGAGGGACGCGGCGCTGAGCGCGATGACGCTCGAAGTCCTTCACAACATCAACGCAATAGCGCGGACCTTGTCGTTCGACCCTGGAACGTGCGGCAAAGGTGGACAGATGACACCAAACACCACAGGCGGCGCCTACATGCGTGTGAGTGACGTCGTTGTAGGGGGGATGTAGGTGACGACTCACACCGAGCGAGAGGCTATGCTACTCGAAGTGTGCACGCGGGCATTGGAGCTCGTAGACACGTCCATCTACCAAGGAGAGGCGTTCGCCACTCACTCGAACTCTGTGAGCGCAGAGCTCGAGAAGGGTAAAATCAAATCAAGCCAGAGCGGCTTTGAGAGCGGCATCGGGATTCGGATCTTCAAGGATGGCAGCATGGGGTACGCGCACGCATCTCTCGAACGGGTTAAGTCCGCTGTCGACCAAGCGATCGCGGCGGCACGTGCCGGAAGTCCTGACAGAGATTTTAAATCGCTTCCGCCGGCCGAGCGCTATCCCGTCGTCTCCGGTACCTGGGACAACACGATCGCATCACTCGACGTCTCAACGGTCGCGCAACTTGCGATTGACGTCGCCGACGCATCGCGCATTGACAAGTGCGTCGATATCATCAATTCTGGCGCGTCAGTCGGGCGGTGGAGCGGCGCGATCGCAAACACGTTGGGCGTTTCGGGAACGGACAGTGGAACGCAGGCAGCGCTCGACGTCGACGTAATTGCACACAAGGGGGAGGCCAGCGGAAACGGCTTCGAGTACGCTGCGTCGCGGCGTTTCGATTTCGATGTTGATTCGGTTGGAATTGCAGCCGGAGAGATGGCGCTGCGTAGTATGAACCCACAGTCGATCCCATCAGGCAAGATGCCTGTCGTGCTTGATCCACTTGCTGTTGGCTCCGTCATCGCAGCTGCGGTCACCGTGAGCGCTGAAGACGCGCAACGGGATCGTTCGTTTCTAACAGGGAAAATAGGCGAACACATCGCTGTAAGCGAGTTCACGATCGTGGATGACGGACTCCTTAACGGCGGCTTAGAGACAAGCCCCTTTGACGCTGAAGGGGTGCCCTCACAGCGAACCCCTCTCGTCGAAAAAGGCGTCTTGCGATCGTACCTGTACGACAGCTACACGGCAAACAAAGAGGGGAGAACGAGCACGGGCAACGCCTCTCGCGGGGACTTTCGGCAGCCGCCTTCGATATCGCCCACAAACCTCGTCATCGCAAGCGGAGCTGAGGCGAACGTAATCGAACACGTGCGACACGGCATTTATATTAGGGCCACCGGCGATCGGCCAAATACGAGCACCGGAGAGTTTTCCGGAATGGTCTACGCCGGCTACGCCATCGAAGACGGCGAACTTGAACACGCACTAAAGCAAACCAACATCGGAATCGACGTCCTCGACTTGCTTCAACAGATCGATGGCATAAGTCGCGAGGTTAAGACGTACTTCAGTTTGACGACGCCAACCGTTCGAATAAGAGATGTCAGCGTCGCAAGCAGCGGCTGATGGGCAACGCAAGCAGTAAATAGAGGGAGAAATACATCCTGCTTGCTCGGGAGAGAGGCGAGAAATGGTGGCTTTTTTGCGAGACTTGGAAAAAACAGCGCGTCAGAACGATAGCTGGCTCTGCGTGGGACTAGACCCTGATGGCACGGTGGATGATATTTTTGATTTCAACCAGCGTATCATCAGCGCTACGCTCGATTTGGTCTGCTGTTTCAAGGTTAATACGGCGTTCTACGAAGCGCGCGGCCCTTCGGGGTTGGACGCGCTTATCAAGACAGTCGAGTATATCAAAGAGTTCGTGCGCGTGCCGGTCATCGTAGATGCAAAGAGGGCCGACGTAGCACACTCATCGAAAGCACATGCAAAGTACGTGTACGAGATCGTAGGAGGTGACGCCGTGACGGTTAGTCCCTATATGGGACTTGACGCGATAGAGCCCTTCATCGAGCGGCGAAACAAGGGTGTTTTTATCCTCTGCAAAACGTCAAACGCCGGAGCAGCAGAGATACAGAATCTATCGTGCGCCGAACCGCTCTTCCAGGTCGTGGCGAAAAAAGCTTTAGAGTGGAACATACACGGCAATCTCGGCATCGTTGCGGGCGCTACCCAAGGCAGCGAACTGAAAACGGTGCGCGGCATCGTTGGCGAAGGTATTCCGCTCCTCATCCCAGGGGTAGGATCGCAGGGCGGCAATCTTCAAGCGGCAGTCACGTCCGGGATGAACTCGCAAGGGCGCATGGGCATCATCGCCGTCTCGAGAGACGTCATTTTCGCGCCGTCGCCCCACAAGATGGCAACTGCATTCCGCAATGAGATCAACGCTTATAGGGAGGATATCGAGACCCCTACGGCCTAACTGATGCGGCGGACACTGACTTGAGCCAGGAGCGTGCTGACGTTTTCTGGCGTTATGGAGACATCCTGGATGAGTGTTGCTGCCGTCCCGGTCGCAGCCGCCCGCTTTGCCGCCTCCCTATAGCTCTCTCCTAAGACCAACGCCTGAACAAACCCAGCAACTGCTGAGTCTCCTGCACCGATGGTATTCGTGACCGTCACTCGGGGCGGACGCGCTATCCAGCGTTCATCTTCAGTTACGAGAAGCACGCCTCTAGCGCCCATGGAGACAAGCACAACATCGATACCTCGCTCGTGCACCTGGACAGCGGCATCAACGATCGAACCGATGCTGTTGAGATGAGTAGCCATCAGTCGTTCAAGCTCGTGCACGTTGGGCTTGATAATGTGAGGTTTTGCCCTCAACCCGGCCTTGAACGGCTCATCATCAGAATCGAGGACAACAATAGCTCCTTTGGCTTTTGCGATCTCTACGATTTTCTGATAAATGATCGGGTTGACTCCGGAAGGGATACTTCCGCTGATGATCACATAGCTGGCATCCTTGAGACGCTTTATCGTGTCGATCATCTCCATGAGCTCGAAGGACTGAATGAAGGGGCCGCGCAAGTTGAACGAGATCTGCCGATTTTTTGCTGTCTCGTGAATGTAAACGTTAATTCGGGTCTCAGCAGAGATCCTCACAAACTCGCAGTTGACGCCGAGGTTAAAAAGACATCCTTCAAGCTCCCGGCCTGTGTACCCGCCAGCAAACCCAATCGCTTTGTTATCCACGCCAAGCCGGGTGAGCGCTTTCGAGACGTCGATCCCCTTGCCGCCTGCATATCGCTCATCGCCGTCCACTCGGTTAGGGTTGTGATATTCGATGGACTCAACGGTAAGGATGCGGTCAAGGGCAGGATTTAGCGTGATCGTGTATATCATAGCTCCCTCTGTCCGCGTTCACCAGAATCGCACAGGCGATGTCGCGGTATCCACGGCGACGAACAACCGCAGATTCACGGCATGGTGTACTCTTTCACTTTAAACGCTTTTCTTCCCGTGTAGATCTCCAGTGCCTCCTCCACGCCTTCACCGTTTACGACGATCGCTGAAATCGCATTGCACATTTGAATGGCTTCCTTGAGCCGCTTTTGGTGGATGTTCCGGCCCGTCGCATTGCCGCTTGCGCCGCTTATGAATATCTGCTCCCAGAGGCGCTCGAGGAAAAGTTTGACGTCCACGCTTGAACCCCCTGCGCACAATACTTTGCATCGACCCGCAGCCTGAACGGCCTCTTTGAATGCTTCTTTGGAATCGACGCCGTCTTTCTTCGGGTAGTTTACTTTCACAAAATCCGCGCCGAGGGCGGCACCCAACCCGGCAGCGCCGGCGATGAGATGCGGGTCGTGCTCATCTTTGACTGCCTCGCCGCGGGGATAGATCCAAATGATCGCGATCATGCCACGCTTGTGGGCGCCGTAAATGATCTGGGCAGCCTCGTGCAGCATGTACGCTTCGTATTCGCTTCCGGCGTAGATAGTATACCCGACGGCGGGAATGCTCAACGCCGAACTCTTCCGAAACCCATCGACTTGTTCCATGGAATAGAATAGGCCACTGAACGGTTCTGCTTGCGCGGTCTTTACGAGGTTCGTCTTAGAATTAAGCTTTATAAGATAGTTGACGTGCGGATAGTCCTCACCATAGCGAACGATCAGACCCATCTGCGTCGCAAAACACCCGATTTCAGCGCCACTCGCGATTCGAAACAAGTGCTCTGGATCGTTGTCGTCAGGGGAGATGGCAGGGCCATAGAAATCATCGTTCAAATGCTCGATCTTCTGATCTCCCGCGAAAAGCATAAGACGGCCGCTTCCCTTGGTGATGGTGAATAGATTTCTTGTGTATTCCATTCGCAGCTCCTGGGGAACGTCTAACGGAGCCCTAATTGTGCTCATCGAGAAATCCATTCGGTACCTCCAATCTGCGGGGTTTCTTCCCGTTTTCACTAACTCGACCGCCTACCTTATTGCTTTGTCGCCAGTTTAGCGCGGGTGCCGCACGTTTGACCGTTACCCTACTCAGCGCGAAAGCTCCTTACGTCTATTGAGTCTATGTAGATCACTTATAAAGGCAGGATACCGTAGGCATGAAATGTGATAGATCAGCGCAAAGAACCCATAGAAGTGTGCGCCGGCGTCTTCCAGATACCGGCGCAGCGGCCATCGTGTCACGTTTACCTCATCGTTGGGACCGACAAGATCGTCATGATCGATTCGGGAATTGATGCGAGCTTTAGTGATTTGAGGGATGCGTTAAGCGACATTGGATTCACGCCTGCAGATGTCGATTTGGTCGTTAACACGCATGAACACTTTGACCACATTGGCGGCAACAAGTACTTCTACCGCACCGCCATTATCGCGGCTGGACGGCTCGCTGCCGCAAAAATAACCGAAAAAGACGCATATGTCACCATGTACTCGTCATTTTCGGCCGATTATCGGTATACGAAACCGCATGTGTGGTTCGAGAACGGAGCGTTTATCGACCTAGAAAACGCGAAACTCGAAGTGATCGATACTCCCGGCCATACATCAGGCTGTATATGTGTCTATGAAGAGTATAACAAACTGCTATTCTCAGGAGATACCGTTTTTGCACACGGGACTCTGTCGGCGATAGCACCTTCGGGAAGTGCTGGTGACTACGTGCATTCCATGGACGTGCTTAACACGAAAAAGATAGAGCGACTCTTTCCCGGCCACGGATCGCTTTCGCAAACGCCCTCTGAAGACATAGAACGCGCGTCGAAAAACGCCAGAATAAGACTGCACGAAGTGAAAACTGGCGACACGTGGTCTGAATCCACGCCTTTAGACGAACCGGGCCAGTGAAAAAGCCATTTGGTTCCTCCCACCTGAGCTTCGCAGGTGACCCGTACTTGAATCAAAAAGCGCAGGACTTTAACGGCTGTCGAAGAGGTTTGCTATTTCAAGTAGCGCCGCGCACCTTCTTCCATATAGCAGACGCGATTACCGATGTTTACCGCGTGATCCGCGATCCGCTCAAGGTACCGAATGATGAATAGCAGGCTAGCCACATCAGCAACGGTCTCCGTGGAGCATTTGCCCTGAGCGAGCGCGTTCACCATATTTTGAACGACGTCCTTATACAAGTAATCAATTCTGTCATCACGCGCCTCAAAGCTTCGGGCCAGCTGAACGTTGCCTTGCGCGTACGTTTCGATGCTATCGGCGACCATCGACTTCACATCAGTGACGAGCTCGTTGAACTTCGATGCAGAAACGGGTATGCGGATGGGCTTCCCCATAGTGACGACCTCTTCAGCGATGTCTGCGGTGAAGTCGCCAATGCGCTCCAAATCGGTTATCATTTTCAAAGAAGTAGCAATGATCCTAAGGTCTTTTGCCATAGGCTGTTCGAGGGCGAGGAGCGACATGCATTGCGCTTCAATCTTCCGATCGAACTTGTTTATCACATCGTCGTTGGCGATCACCCGCTGAGCGAGCGCAGCATCACTCGTGTCGAGGGCCGTCAACACATCCTCGACTGATCGCAGGGTAATAGCGCCCATTTCTGTGACATTTTGCCGCAATTCTTTCAGCTTTCTAATGTAGCGATTCCTGGCCATGGCTTGTGTTTCTCTTACCCGAACTTCCCGGTTACGTAGTCTTCTGTCTTCTTTTCTCGCGGTCGTTCAAATAAATCTATCGTTGAAGCGTATTCAACGAGTTCGCCGAGAAAGAAAAACGCCGTGTGTGATGAGACGCGTGCTGCCTGCTGCATATTGTGCGTGACGATGATGATGGTATACTCCTTTTTCAGCTCGTGTATAAGATCCTCAATCTTCGATGTCGCGATCGGATCCAGCGCCGACGCGGGCTCATCCATGAGGAGGACGTCAGGTTCCACCGCGAGAAGCCGCGCGATACAGAGGCGCTGCTGCTGGCCGCCCGACAGCCTGAGCGCGGACTCATTAAGCCGATCCTTAACTTCATCCCAAATCGCCGCGCCGTTGAGGCTCCGTTCTACGATCTCGTTCAGGGTCTTTTTATCTCGAATCCCGTGGACCCGCGGTCCGTAGGCGACATTGTCGAAGATGGACTTCGGGAACGGGTTAGGCTTTTGAAATACCATTCCAATCTCTTTACGGAGTGCCACAACGTCCGTATCCGAGTTGAGGATATTACGTCCCTTGTAGATTACTTCACCAGTAAACTTGACGTTGTCTACAAGATCATTCATTCGGTCAAGGGTTTTGATAAAAGTCGATTTTCCACACCCTGATGGGCCGATTAGGGCCGTGACTGCGTTCTTTGGAATGTCGATGTTGATGTTCTTGAGGGCTTGAAAGTTCCCAAACCAGAGGTTCAGGTTCTTTATACTTATCTCAATCTCGCCGCTCACGTCATCATAGCCCCTTTAGTTTCTTGGTATAGCGGTTCATTAGATAATCAGTAATAAATGTGATCGCCAGGATCGCAATAATCAGCACGGCGGCTGTACCGTAAGCCGTTGTGGTGTCGTTATACTCAGTAAGGATATTATAAATATACAATGTCATTGGGCACGCAGGATCGCGCAGGCCGTGGATCAGACCCAGAGCACCGCCTACAGTAAGTAGGATGGCCGCAGTCTCGCCGATAGCACGCCCCGCGCCGAGAATGAGTCCAGTGATGATTCCTGGGAGCGCTGTAGGCATGACTACGGTGGTAATCGATTGCCATTTCGTCGCACCTAAGCCTAGGCTGCCTTCCCGCAGCTCCCCTGGGACGGCTTTCAACGCCTCTTCAGAAATTCTGAGCGATATAGGGAGCACCATGAATGCGAGTGTCAGCCCGCCTGATAATATAGACCATCCTCCGGTGTAAGGCTGTAGATAGATGACAAAAAAGAGGAACCCAAAGAGGCCGATAATGATAGACGGTATGCCCGCCAATACTTCTGCCGCTTGGCGAAATACTTTTCGCGGAAGGTTCTCTTTTGTGTATTCGTTCAAATAGATCGCACCGCCGACGCTCAGCGGCGCAGCTACTAGTAATGCTAAGCCCGTGACCGCGACCGTCGCCACTATCGTTGAGTAGATTCCTGTCCCTTGCTGCCCCCTCACACCAGGATTTGTCGTCAAGAAGTGCCAGCTGATGAGCGGAAGTCCGTTTACGAGTATATAGGCCAGTATAACGATGAGGATGACCAGGGTCGCAATGCCTGCGCCCCAGAGCAATCCTATAGCTGCAGTCTCACGGAGCTTGGCGGCCATTAAAAGGTCACTCGCCTCCTGCTCACAAGGTTCGCGAGCCCCGTAAGAATCAAAATGAACACAAAAAGTACTACGCCCATAGCAAAGAGGGCTTGCTGGTGTGCTCCCGTCGCATAACTCATCTCGAGCGCGATTGTCGCCGTAAGCGTGCTCACCGGAGCGAATATTGAAGTGGGAATGGCTATAGCGTTTCCAGCTACCAGCAATACCGCCATCGTCTCGCCGATAGCGCGCCCCATGCCGAGTATGATGCTAGCCATGATGCCCGAGCTCGCTGCGGGGATCAAGACGCTCCTAATCGTTTGCCAGCGCGTAGCCCCCATCGCTAAACTCCCTTCCTTGTATTCACGAGGAACAGCGCGTACAGAATCAGTAGAAATGCTGATGATGGTGGGGAGTATCATCACTGAGAGGATGATCCAACAGGCAAGAACGCTCGTCCCAAATCCACCAAATTGCCCGCGTATCCACGGTACAATCACAAGAAGGGCAAAGAATCCGTAAACGACTGATGGGACACCTGCCAATGCGCTTACGGAGGGTATCAACGCGCGCCGGACCGCAGGGGGTGCAATTTCAGCTAAGAACACAGCACACGCGATCCCTAGCGGCGCTCCAATCGCTACGGCGCCCAACGTGACGATCAGCGATCCCAGAATGATAGGGAGTATTCCCCACGTACCAGCGGCGAAGCTATCAGTAGGCAACCACACGCTGCCTGTCAAAAAGCTCAACCCGGCTTCAGCCAAGAACGGCACTCCTTGGCTAAAGACGAAAACAATGATCAAAAAAATAGCGAAGATCGACGAGATCGCGCACAACAGCAAGATCCCTTGGATGAGACGCTCTCCTACAACCCTCGTTCTTGTTCTCCGAAGGGTACGCACCCCGTTCGACGTGATAACCACCGCTCAGTTGCAAAAAAAAGGGGGGGAGGGGACGGTTAGGCCGTTAGGTTGGCGTCGCTGTCGTTGCTGCTGTTGCTGCTGTTGCTGTTGTCATTATCGGCGAGACGTACCCTGGCACGTCGTTGAGTGATACCTCACCTTGGCCCTTCAAGATCGCTTGGCCTGCGGGGCTCAGCGTATAGTTTATGAAGTCCGCCGCAAGTCCCGTCGGGGATCCGTTCGTAACGTAGAGGAGATACCGCTGAATAACGTAGCTTCCATCCGCTATGTTGTTATAAGTCGGAGCTACGTTGTTGATGTTCAGTGCCTTGACCGAGTTATCGAGTGCATTTGTCGCGATGTAACCGATTGCGTTCGCGTCTCCAGCGACATACGATTTCACCGATCCCGTAGAGGACTGTTGGATCCCTCCTGTGCTGAAGTTACCGCCTTTCAGTACGATTTTTTGTATCCCATCTCGCGTGCCGGATCCCTGTTCCCTGTTGACGACATTGATCTTCGCGTTGCTTCCGCCGACTTGGTTCCAGTTGGTGATGTTGCCCGTATAGATGTCACGCACCTGGTTCAAGGTCAGACTCGTCACACTGTTTTGTGGATTAACGATGATGCCTATCGCGTCAACGCAAATTGGAATAGGCTTGAGATTCGGATACTGTGCTAGCTGGCTGGCCGTAAGATTGGCCGAAGCGTCACCGATTTGCGCAGTGCCTGTTCCGACGGCCGTAATACCCGCCGCCGTTCCACCGCCTGCGACGTTTACCGTTGTGCCTGAGTTGTTTGCCATGTAGGCCTGCGCCAGTGCTTGCGCGTCTGGCTGCACTGATGTCGAACCTGCAAGGTTTAATGTACTGCCGCTAGCCCCGCCGCTAGACGAGTTGTTCGTGCTGGATGTGCATCCTGCTCCGAACACCGCCACTGCGACGAGTAATGAGATTAGGACAATTGGCAAAATCTTTTTCATACGTTCACCCTCGAGCGAATATAGATCTTATGAGTATCCTATATAGACTATATAGTTCAAGGAGCGGCGCTATAAAAGGTAATAGACCACGGGTTTACCGGTTCGATTTTGCGACTGCGAGATTGATGGCAACCTCTGCGATGTTCATCCCGTAGTCTGCAACCCGGTCAATACTGTTGACGATGCAGTATATTGGCAGCGCTACGTGAGCGTCTAGGTCGAGCGTCATCTCTTCAAGACGTTTAAGGATCGGCAGCTGTCTGCTCTTTGCGCTGATAGCCTCCTCTGCAAGCTTCGTATCAAGTTTTGACAGTGCGTCCATAGCGAGCTGTATGACGTTATTTGATAGGACACTCGCCTCGCTCATGCTGTTGCGCACCTCTTCAGGGACTGGTCCTCCTGCCAACGTCAGCACGCAGCGCGCTATTTTAGTCCCGTGATCGGCGATTCGCTCGAGTGAGACGGCGGTGAGGTAGTATTCAAGACTCTCGTTTGCGGCAATGTCTGAAGCCTCCGCAAACGGGGTCTTGACCATCGCTTGCAGGCGTTTGAGCGTGAGCAAATAGTGGCGGTCCACGTCGCGATCTCTCACTATAACGTCATTGGCAAGGTCGATGTCATCTTTCAGCAGTGACTTTATGGCGTCGGCGAGCATCGACTCGACCATGAGGTGCATTCTCTTGATAGATTTTTTGACTTGCAGCTCCTTGGGACTTAGGAAATCCTGTATCACGACCGATTTCGCGGTCTCTTCGACGACTTCCATGCCAATGAGACGGTAGGACATATCACGTATCGTCTCTCGCTGATCGGATCGAATCTTCTGAGCGCGAAGCTCGAATGTGTCATAGCCCGCGATGTAGATGGCAATCATGTGGCGTGCCAAGGCCTCGTCAAAAAGGGCGTCAATGTTGAAAATCCCGCGTTCCTGTGGCTTAACGTGTTCGTTAGGCGTGACCCGCAGCGAGCCGTCCGGCAGCGTGGACAGTGCCACTCGTGACTTCTCCTTCAAACCGAGTTGCGTGGCCCAAACCTTGGGCAGCGAAACGGTGTAGCTCGATTTGCCAGTAAGTTGAACCTTTCGAATCTCCATAAAAATCTTGAAGTTATATAGAAAATTGAGGCATATATACTTATTGCTCGAAGAATAGAGCATGCCGGGGGCGGGACTTGAACCCGCGCTCTTCAGATGTCTCAGGTGTCGTATTAGAATACCCTATGAGTCTGACACCTTAGCCGTCTAGATCGCTGCCGTATAAGCAACAACTTACTAGGCCACCCCGGCCCGCGAGATGCCGTAGCGCGCCACAGCGAACGCTACGGATACTCCCGCTATTAAGAGCGCTCTATAAAAGGCTTTTGTCGCGAGAGCCACCATATTTATATAAAAATAATATAAATATCTTCCTATAATTAAAATAAGGCCTTTTTGAAGGGAACTTGGCAAAATAATTTAAAAACGTATTTATATCGCTAATATAATTTATAGCATAAAAATAGTAAGGGGAATATAATGAGGGACGAATCCATGCCGGTATTCGACCAAGATGAGGAGGTGATGGCTAACCTCCTGGGCAATATCGGCCTTAAGAGGAACTTGGCGAAGGCACTAGTGTATCTTGCAAACGTCAACGAATCGATGTCCCGCAATATTGAACTGGGTGCTGGCTTGCGACAACCTGAAGTCAGTATAGCGATGCGCGAGCTGAGGGAACGTGGTTGGATCGAAGAGTGGGAACAAAAAAAGGAGGGCAAAGGCCGCCCGCTCAAATGTTACCGTCTCTCTGTCGAACTCTGCGACATCATTGACCATCTCGACGATTCACGAAAACGCGACGCACGACAAGACGAGGAAACGATCGCCACGCTCCGGAGCCTGTCTCGGACCGTCGGAGTAACTAAATAGTTCGATACTGCGACAAATCACGGCGTTAAGATCTCGACGATAGCACTCTTATCGCGAATGCGCGCGACGTGAACTTCAGAGACGTCTGTAAAAATGCCATGCTCTATCACCCCGGCAATAGCGGACAGCTCGATTGCCAACTTTTTTGGATCTCTGATGATTCCAAAGTACGCGTCGAGGATGAGGTTCCCCTGATCAGTAACATACGCTCGATTTTGCTCAAATCGCCTAAGTTTTGCCGAAGCTCCCAGACGGCGCACTTCGCTGCGAGCGACTGGACATGCGAAGGGAAGCACTTCGAGCGGTACCGGCAGATTTAGCCGCGGCGAGAGCTTTGAGGCGTCGACCGCGACGCAGAATCGCCGTGCTGCGCGCGCCACGATTTTCTCGCGCGTGTGCGCCCCTCCACCTCCTTTAATGAGGTGAAGGCGGGAATCGACTTGATCAGCCCCGTCCAACGCGATATCGATGATCTCGTGTTCGTAGAGAGACGCCAGCGGCACGTGGTGCTCGATCGCCAGCAGCATCGACTGGTACGACGTGGGAACGCCTGAAATCGAAAGCCCTTCATCAGCGATGCGCCTCCCGAGATGAACGATCGCGTGCGCAACAGTCGTGCCCGTACCAAGTCCCACAATCATTCCGTCATCGACTAGGTCTGCTATAGATTTTCCAGCTGCTTCCTTCTCTACGTGCGAGGGTTCCACAAAGGAGCACATGAATCGCTCGGGTTTAGCCGTTTCGATTTCATCGCGCACGTTGAGCGACGAAGCTATTTAGTTAAGGAATACCATTTTACCTTAAGCTACACCAGAATACGCCACCACAGATCATTACGGAGGAAATACATGGGGATACTAGATCGTCTCACGACGATGATTAAGGCAAAAATCAGTTCATTTCTTGACCGACACGAAGATCCACGCGAAACGCTTGATTACTCCTACCAAAAGCAGCTCGAGCTGCTCACCAATGTGAAGCGCGGGATCGCCGACGTCGTTACCGCTAAGAAGCGACTTGAACTTCAGAAAGCCAAACTTGAATCAAACATCGAAGATCTTAACAATCAGGCGCGGGAAGCGGTAAGCCTTGGTCGCGACGATCTTGCTCGCCTCGCGCTCGAGCGGAAAAAAGATTCCATGACGCAGATCGAGTCGCTCACCGCACAGATTGCCGATCTTGAAAATGAGCAGGCAAAGCTCGTAAACACGGAAACGCGGCTCTCTGCTAAAGTCGAAGCGTTTAGAACAAAGAAGGAGACCATCAAAGCGCAGTACTCCGCGGCAGAAGCGCAGGTCAAGATCACGGAATCCGTTACGGGAATCTCTGAGGAAATGGCCGACGTCGGGATGTCAGTTCAGCGTGCTCAGGATAAGACGGAGACGATGAAAGCGCGATCACAGGCACTCGACGAGCTTATTGACGCCGGTACGCTCCAGGATATGACGAGCGACCAGACAAAGGTCGAGGAGGAACTGAGCAAGATCAAGTCAAGTGATGAGGTCGATCAAGAGCTCAAGATCTTAAAGCAACAGGTTCCCGTTAAGAAGAAGGCGACAACGGAGGAGGCACAGGAGGCACAGCAATGATCGTGCGCATCCTCGGTGACAACCAGTACGTGCTCGATAGCAAATATCTCGATAAGCTGAACGAGCTCGACACCTGCATGGTCGATCACCTCAGCCAGGAGCAACTCGACGACTTCAACAGTTGCTTACACGAGATGATACATATCATCCGCGAGAAGGGCACGCCTCTCGATCCTGCTGAAATACGTGCCTCAGATCTGATCGTTCCCTCACCTGACATGACGCCGGACGAAGCGCGAAAGCTATTCACAAAAGAAGGGATCACTCCAGAGTGACCCCGGCTAAAGCGGCACGTCCCACAGCGGGTACCAGCGTTCCAGCTCTTGCTCTATCGGGAGCTCTGATTGCATAACAGACCGAAGCCGGAACTCATACGCGTAGTCGCGCTTATGCTGCTTCGCGTCAGCAGGCACAAATGGATAAAAATCGCCGCGCTTATAGTTATAGATCCAAAAAATGCTTTTTTCATTTCTGAATGGGAATACCGCGCACAAGATCTGCTCACCGTATCCGCCATCGATAAGCGTCGAGCTCACGGCGTGGAGGTCTGAGACGACGTTCTCAAATTGTGTGTCGGATACAATTACCCAAGCGTAGCCAAACTCGTCCTGCTTGATCTCAAAAGCGGTTTCGCTGATTTTCAGCAGCTCCTCAATCTCCTTCTCACACTTCGAAAAACCGCCCGATTCAATGGGCTTAAAACAGATGCCGGCCTTTCCCGTTGGTTGTAAGCTAAACTGAGTGCTCAGTGTAATGTAGGCAGTCGCCATTGCAAAGAGACTTTCGACTTTGGGTGCTATGCCTTTCGTCCTTCCGAGCAGTGCGTCCAGAAACCCCATGGCATTTCAACCGTTAGCGTGAGACGTGAAAGGAATAGTCGTGCTGTGTGAGCCAATCCAGCGCTGCGCGCGTGACTGTTGACGTTTCATCTGCGGTACCTCCAGTGCGCTAGTCACTGAGTATAGTGGAACCTTCGGGGGTGAAACGGATGCTGCTTAAATCGGCAATAATCTGCCCTGGTGTCGTTAAGCGATCATCGTAGGTCACGGTGACGGTGAAAAAATCAGCGATCACCTTGACGTTGATGATTCCTTTTCGCCGCGCAAGGAACTTGTCGAGCTCGGCTGCATCCGAAGCTTCCCGCAGCTCGTGCAAGCGAATTTTTACCCTCTTTACGTGTTTCTCGTCAGCATTCATCAATCCGTTTCGTATGTTGCTCCATCAGTAGATAAAAATGCCCCATCCTTTGTGCGTGAAGTGACCGACCCAAGCGCGCGGCCACGTCCCAGATCCTGCACTCATAATGCGAGGCTGCCATTAAGCTGCTTGTACAGCCCCCGTGGAGGTCGAGCAGCGGTAGTGGTGCTCCTAGGGTTTGTACCACCACGTGAAACGGAATAGCGCCATCTGTAATGGCACAGCAATGACCTGCAGTTGAATCGCACAGTGCTGCTTGGATCAAACGAGGTACTTCAGAAGCGCCAGACGTGTATGGTAACGCTCCTAGACGAGGACCACCGACGCTGCACTGTTGATGCCTCTGACGTACACATCTTCTTCTACGCTCTTTTGGACGACCTTTTTTGGCGACTTCACTAAAGCATTTGCAAGAAACGGTCGCCTGCACTATGAACAGACGGAGAATGCGACCGACAAGAAGGGAAAAGAGTCGAACTAATTGACGAGAGATCCTTGTGGTCGGTTTAGTAAGAAGGAACTCCATACCGCAAGCAGCACAAACGCCGCGAGTATGAGTAATGGAAGCAAGTAGATAACAACGGTGATCGCCACAAGCGAGATCACGATAACAGAGAATATTGCAAGAAGATCTGACATTATGCCAACGACGTAGCGGACCAACCGTTGTACACGGTACTTATCCCTTTAGCACCTTTTCTTGTTCTCGAGTCAGAATATATTGAGAGTGCTTGTGAGGGAGAGCGCTGAGTCGCAGAGATCTGCCTCCGGATAGGGCGCCAACGGAATCATCGCCCCCAGCACAGTTCACACCCCCAGTGTAGCATCCACAACGCTCGTCTTTGCATCCTTCGCATTCCGCTGTTTCAGCACCACGCTGCTTGTGAACGGGACTCCCCGTTTCTGTGTCGCGCATGAGTTACCTGATATGAGAGTGCCGTGGACAGACCCGCTAGAGATGGGGATTGCTCTCGATATTACCGGGGCGGTTCCCCTGCTTTACCTTATTCTCGAGAAGGAATAGAGTCTCCTTTCGCGCCTCATTGGAGATCCTGGCAAGTACTTACGCGTGTCCCTGCCCGTGAGATTGTTTCTTGGCGACCTCTTTCCTGCTCTGAGTCTTAGCTCAGGGAAACAGCTCGTGTCGAACACACAAAACCAGCTAGAATAGTGTGCCAAGTATAGAGACTGTGTATTCTCTATGCAGTGACTACATTTGACATGACGCAAACATAGATGTGGTCGTGTGTAAAGAAACAGCTCGGACAAGGTCTGGAGAACGGAAGCACGTTTACACCGCTGTGCTCTGCCGTTCTCCCTCAATCAAGACCGAGCGTACGTTTTTTAAAGCAACATCAACCTCCTTTCGTCTCCCTGTGGTGAGCGCTGTTGATATATTGACTTCTCGGTCTTCGTGCCGCTGACCATTTTTCATCGCGCTCACCACCGACAAACCGTTTTTCGATGCCGCTTTTCTGCCTTCGCACACCATTCTGCGTGTCAATGCGGTATTAACTCAGGAGAAGAAGTGCGACTTACGGAGCATAGAGGAAATGTATATCGGCGGTTTGACGCAAGCCTCGCTCATGGAAGTGATGCGCGGTAAATTCAGACCAGGTAGTAAAAGAAGTGGTGAATTGCATTACCACCTGTAGCGGAATGCGCGAAAAGGCGTTTAAGGGTGAAGAGCGAGGCGTGTGTCTCTTGTCTTGAACGCGCTCTCGAAGATATTAGCTTCGCCCTCTGCCGCGACGATCCCTAGTTCCTTTTAACCACCTTTTTCTGTTGATTAACTCTTTGCAACGAATAGCAACGATGATGAAGACCCTTAGACCGCGCTGTTCAGTCTGTGGTGATTATGTCCGTACCAATGCGTGGGTGCTCAGTCATCCAGAGCTGTACTGCATCCAGTGCGCACGAGTGACTATACTCGTCAAAAGCAGCTCGAATTCGTGACCATTTTGATGCCCGCACCAACGGTCGGGTTTCAGGAACCGTATTTTTTAGTGGTAGAAAAAGATGCAAAGAAGAACGGCCCAAGCGAATTGACAGGGCGAAGAATTTGCTGCAATCCGACGCGCTTCTGCCATCCTCATGATAAAAAAATGAGTGCGTTGCGCGAAAAAAGCGCATTGCTCTGCCGCTCAATAGTAGTAGCGGTCTTGTTGTTTTCGTCTCTTGTGCGTGACGATGTAGTCCTTGTCAAAGCCATCCTCAGCGAGCTGTTCAATACCCCAGCTTTCGCTGGTAGCCTCTTGCTCAGCGTCCTCAACGACGTACTTCTCAAGGATGAAATCCCACTTGTACGATTCGTTCGGCAGGACAAACCATTTGAGGGGTTTCTCCAGTTTCTCTTTCGCTTGCATCTTTCTCTCTCACCTCCATAGTCAATAGAGGAGAGAGACCAACGTCAACGCATCCCTCATACTCTATATAGACCTCCGGAGCAGCGTCTTGCGCGCCAAGTTTTTCCGTGCAGCGTATCACGTAGGAATGCCGGTATGCGACGTCTTCGCTCACGTAGCCAGCCCCCTCTAAACTCTCCTTATGACGCGCATATGCGTTGGCTCATAGAATGAGGGCTAGTCACAACTCGGCTGTGACTGTGCGTCCATGGATGCGGGCCTGCCTCGGTCGGCAAAAAAAGCTTTCGATCCGCCATCTCTACTGGGGCAAAAAAAGGCTTGGATGCGCGATCCAGCCGTTTTTCACCCACAGTGTCCGTCACTGAGCCCTCCGTGATAATGTGCAGCTTTGTGCAGTCCTCACGATAGGGTGCAAACGTAAGCACAGCGGGCCCTCCCTGGTAGGTTGCGAAGAGCTCAGTAAGCAGCTGGTCATCCCGTAGCATCTGAACCACGGCATAGTCGAGGGATTACATTTGTTACTTCTTAGCGCCTCTGTGTCCGCCTTTATGGCCGCCTGTATGCCCACCTTTGTGTCCGCCTTTCTTTCCACCTACGTTGTAGCTTCCGCGCGGGGGTGTGGGTAAACTCCTTTTGGCATCTTAATAGACCTCCCTTTAATTTTTGTCTAGTCTTTCCCCGCTAATATTGCAGGGCGTAAGTCGGGCTCTGCCGCCATCTTGCTTGCCCCCTCTTCCACGTAGCTTGCATAGGAGCCCTTGTCATCCTTGACGGGAGGATCAAAGACGATGTCAAACTCTGCGCTTGCCGTGCCGCTCGCCTTTTCCACGTGTCCTGAGTCTCTTAGGGCTTGGATGTCCACGGGCGCGTTTGACTTGGCAGCCGCACAGATTCTCTCAGCGTCGCCCACGCAATACTGATCACACAAAAGCGTAATTCTTCTTGCCGAGTTCTGCAAGCTGTCAGATTTACCGCTGTCATTAATGGAAACGGTGCGATGGGTATTGTGAGCGCTACTCTGCATTTGAACCTAGGCAGTTCGCATAGGCGAGCCTAATCAGAAAGGAGAGTCTATACTTTCAGGAGAATATATTGAAACGAAAAACAGTCTCCTTACTATTTGAGGTGAAAGCAATGTCGCATTACGGATACATAGAGCCCGATTTGGATGATAAGGAGATAGAAGCCGCGAATAAAAAGTATGAAAGCCTTACAAAACAGGTTGTTGATATTATCTATAAAATAATGGAGGACGAGAAAGGAGATAACAGAAGAAGAATTATCGACTTCCATAGTCCTACGTACAAATTGTCTGCCTATAAATTATCTCGACGACGCGATGAAACGCATATGCAAGATGCATGAATTATCTCGACGGCGCGATGAAACGCATATGCAGATGGTGTAGCTTTAGAACGGCAGGCCTGTATCTACGACTTGCCCAGTGCTCGTGTGCAGGATTTGAGCAGTTGCCCATACAAGCGAGCGCATTACCGTGATACTTCGCGTCAAATTCGCTAAGTGAATGAGTTTTCAACAACGTCATAAGCCGCCGGTAGATGCATTTCGCATGCACCCCATCAGCGAGACCCACGTTTATCTGTCCGCGGAACGATCACCTCAGCTTCCACAAGGACGGGAGACAGAATTACAGCTCTAATAGTGGGGGCTAGACGTTAACGCTGTGGGGCATGTCCCATTATGTTCAGACCCGTTCTTTTTCTATGCCTCTTGCGCTCTCAACGTCTCAGCCTGTAGAGTGTCGTGCTTGCGACCGGGATGCTCATCGTCTCTTTCGTAGCGTTAGAGCACCCAGAGCTGCATTAGTCTGCACGCGCGAGCATCCAGACTTTCGGCGCAGCTGCTCCAAAAAACAGAGGGCTGACCTTTTGGCCTTTCAAATAGGTATTTACCGTTCCACAGAAACCTACCACTGATGAGAGAGACAGAAGCCATCCTTTTTGACGCCTACGGCACCGTGATCGACGTCGGCACATATCACCGCGACATCACTCAATATGTGGTGACGCGATCCAAAGCGCTGTTTGGCATCGTTACATCAGTTGATGAGTTCAATACGTACTGGAATGCAGAGTTTGAGCGCGCCTTTCGCGATGTGATTGCGTACTGTGGCGAGTTCAAAAACATGCGCGACCTTTACGGCATTAGCACAAAAAACGTCTTTCAGCGTTACGGGATAGATCTGCCTGACGTGCTAGTCGAAAAGCTGAATGGCGTCTACAAAAGCATGCTCGACGACGCGGTTACCATTCTTCCGAACGTCAAAAAGACGCTCGAAAAACTCCACGCAAGCGGATATCACCTCGGAATGGTTTCAAATGGTGACACTGAGGAGCTTTCGACTCACCTCGACGGAGCCGCCGACCTATTTGAAACAGTCGTCACCTCAGAGGAGTTCGGGGTATACAAACCACATCGGCGGATCTTCGACGAGACGCTCCAAAAGATGGGTGTAGAAAACGAAACGGCCGCCTACGTCGGGGATACGATCACCTCTGATGTTTCCGGCGCAAAAAACGCAGGACTCACCGCGATATGGTATAATAAAAAGCAGCGCAAGCCAAAGCCTGGAATACGCCCGGATTTTGAGATCCGCGATATGGCCGAAATTCTTGAAATCGTCGAACTCAGGGATGGCAGCACTAGCTGCTAAAGCTTGCACGCCGTTAGGCAGTTTGCCCCGCGAGTTGCGCCTCCATCTGCCGCAGTCGCTCGATCCGCTTTTCAATGGGCGGATGAGTCGATATGATGTTTAGGACAGAGCCTCTCGATATTGCCGGTATGATGAAGAACTGGCTTATACCCTCAACTTTGCGGATATCCTCCGTTGGAACGCGTTCGATGTAGCCACTGATCTTGAGCAGCGCACTAGCAAGATTTGCCGGGTGTGCTGTGATGATGGCAGAGCCGCGATCGGCCGCGTACTCGCGGTAGCGCGAGAGCGCCCGTGTGATGAGGAAACTAATGATCCATATCGCCGCGAGCGCGATGAAGAAAAGAAAGATATTGTTATCCCTCCGGTTGCCACCTACGCCCATGAAGAACCAGAAGCGCATGAGGAAACCCGCAATCGTCGTGACGAAGCTCGCGATAGTCATAACGAGCATATCCCTGTTCTTGACGTGTGACAACTCGTGCGCAAGCACAGCCTCCACTTCCGGCTCCTCCAGTCGTTGGAGGAGTGAACTCGTGACGGCTACCACTGCGTGGTTCTGATTGCGCCCGGTCGCAAAAGCGTTCGGAACAGCACTGGTTGCTATGGCCACCTTCGGCTTTGGAAGGTCCGCCATGGCGCACAGGCGTTCGATCGCACTGTGGAGCTCCGGGGCTTCGTCCTCACTGACGATGTGCGCTCCGCTCGCGGCGAGCACAACTCGATCAGAGAAATAGTATTGCGCCCCCAGAAACAGTGCCACAAAAACGACTATGACCGCGATGTTTTGCACGTAGAGCAAGATGATGCCAATAAACGCGACGTACACGAGCCCAAGCAAAATCATGGTCAGCACCATGCGGGCTGAAAGCCCGAGGTCACTGCCCCACTTACCTTTCATATGTTGTAATCACCTGATTGTCCCTTTATTCATAGCCAATTTATACGCTTAAGCTCATAAAGATACCGCCGCTTTGCTCGTTGCCCACTGCTTTTGAGCGTCAAGGGGCGTCGCGCCGTGCGGTGGGCAAGAGTATATAATGGGGCAACCGCGTTAGCTAGAAACGGAATACGATGCCTACAGGTAACGAAAACGATAAGTCGCTCGAAACCATCGACTGGGATGAGTTCCATCCCACAACCCCGTATGACGTTTATGTGCCTCGCACGCCACCGCGGAAGAAATGGTCAATCGTGTTGGGGTTATTGCTCTATCTCGTAGGTCAGTTAGGCGTGAGCTATATTTCTCTCCGCGAATTCCCCAACACAGCTTCAGGAACTATCACCGCAGCGACTTATTGGTTGCTGATCGTCGCGAACGTCGTTTCCGTTGCGCTGATCGTAGCACTTGTTCTCAGTTTCTACAAAGAGAAGCTCTCTTCGCTCGGATTGACGACGAAGAAATTGCCGGAAGCGCTTCTTTACGGGGTAGTGGGATTCATTGTTGCGTTTATCGTTGCAAGTATCGTCGGCTATCCGATCGAACAATACTTCGGCGTCGACCTAACGCAGCAGGCATTGTCACATTCAGCGACCGTATCAGGGCTGTTGCCACTCGTTCTCTTGTCAGGGGTCATTATCGCCCCTATAGCAGAAGAAATCGTGTTTCGAGGGTACTTCTACAAAGCGTTTAGAGACCGGTTTAAGCCTTGGTATGCTATCGTAATGAGCGCTGCCCTCTTTTCGGCTATCCATTTAGAGCCGCTCGCCGCCGTTCAGCTGTTCGTGATCGGCGTCGTACTCGCGTACGTGTACGAGAAGACCGACAATTTGATGGCCCCAATCGCCTTGCACATGCTCAATAACGCGGTTGCTTTCCTCGTGGTTGCTTTGATCTTCGTGCGCTAGACTTTTATATCACCGAACGAGCTTCGCAATGAAATCACCCGTGCGAGCACCCACCGATTCTGCAACAGGAACACACTTCACGCGCATCAAGTACGCGACGGGTTTGAAGGAATATTCTGACAACATTTCGTAATTAGCCATCCCCTTGGCGATAATAAGCGAAGCGCGAGGCAAAATGTCCCTTAACTCAGCCGAGATCTCGTCGAGTTTTATGCCAATCGCATTTGAACCCGTCGTAATAACCCGATCGGCCACCTTGTCGAGCCCGGACTCCCAGACGTCTTCGATCGTGGCATCTGTGAGGATGGGTCCCCCGCGAACGACGAGAGTCACGCGTGCCCCGAGCTTGCGCATTTGCTCTATGAGCAATCCGTCGTAAACGATCTCTCCTACGTTATCGGCCACGTAAACGACGTCATTGAGGAGCGGTTTCATCGCGTCAGTATCATCGATGTCCAGCCCGTGCCGGTAGATTGTGGCGACCTCCTTTTCAAAATCATCCGTTGCCACTTCAAAACCGAGCACGCCAAAATCGAAGGTGTTTCCAATAATTGCCGCGATGACAGCGCTGCGAAAGGGATCACTGCTCGTTTGGATGAGTGATTGCACGGTGGGCAAGAGTTTTACTGCGGTCTCGTTGGCGAGTCGTTTCACGTGTCGGTAGGGATCGTCATCGCCAAGTATGCGGTACACCGCCCTGTGCACCTCAGTCGAAAGAAGCGCTATAGGCCCTTCGAAGCCCATCCGACACATCGTTTTGACTGCAGCTTCTTCCGCTTTGAGCTGCGTCGCAAAGTCAGTGCTTGACAGCTTCGCCTCGTACAATACCCGCGATGTTAGGCACGGGATGCATTCGGGGAACACCTGCATACATATCAACCTGGGAGCGCCGCTGCGCAGAAGAGTAGAAGCGCTTATTGGCTATAAAAGCTCACGTGACAAAGCGTGAAAGTCGGCGAACTTGGTGAGCGGGCGCTTGTGAAGCAGTTAGCTGAGCTCATAGACTGCACGACAGTGCTCTGTCCAGGAGCGGACGATTGTTCGGCAATCGCGTTCGATGACCACTATTTGGTCGTCACGACCGATATGTTGCACAAAAAAACGCACTTCCCGCGCGAGATGAGTGGGTATCAGATCGGGTGGATGGCCACCGCCGCAACCTTGAGCGATATCGCCGCGATGGGTGCAGACCCCCTTGGCGTGACGATGGCCGTGGGCATTCCGCGCGAAGCTGAGGTCGCATTTGTGCTTGACGTCGTGCGTGGCTGCAACGCGTGCTGCACGCAAAATGGGACCACGCTTATCGGCGGTGACACAGATGAGCACGATGAACTTACGCTCGTGGGCACCGCCATAGGCCGCGTGCAGCAGGACAAGATGTTGACGCGGGCCGGGGCGAAACCCGGGAACGCTGTTTGCGTGACTGGCGAACTAGGCCTCGCTGCCGCAGGCGTGCGGATGTTGCTCGACAGCAGATACGCAGACCACCCCTTACGCGGATGTGCGCTTAAAAAATTGTTCGAGCCCCAGCCGAGAATTGCCTACGGCCAAGCGCTTGCCGCGTCTGGTGCGGTGACCGCTCTCATCGACACGAGCGACGGGCTCAGTCTTTCCTTGTATGAGCTGTCAAGGGCAAGTAATTGCGGCTTTTGCCTACTGGCAGCTGATCTACCGGTGAGTGACGCCGCAAAATCGGTGAGCCGCGACCGGTCTGACGAGTTGACCCTCGCAATATACCGAGGCGGTGATTATGAGCTCTTGTTTACAGCGAAACGCGAGCGATTAGAGGCCATCCCGATTCCTTACACCATAATCGGCTCAGTTATCGAGGCGGGAATGCAGTTAGACCTGAACGGGGTCGTGCAGGAGCTCGAGGCCGAGGGATACGAGCACCTAGCCGCTTCTGGGCCGAAGGCGTAGCGCGTCATTTGGCTATTTCAAACGCGAGGGATTGCCGAAGACCTCGGAGGATATGCCGAGACCCGTACAGTTGTTGTACAAGATTGATGAAAGCAGCCCGATGACGGTGCCATCCTGCACGATCGGCGCGCCGCTATCTCCTGGCAGCGGCATGTCCGCGCACGGAAATGCAAACCGGTTGAGGTTTCGCCCGGTGTCGACAACTCGGCAGTCGATGTGCCGATCATACGTGATGAGCTCGGCCGGCCCGAAACGGGCAAGCCCTATGACAGAGAGCGTCGCGTGCTCAGGAGGGACATCGATTAGCGCTAGATCGTAGTCATTAAGCAGCTGAACGACGGTGCTGTCGTGCCCGTCCACGACAACTTTCGTGCCGACCGCGCCGTTGCCGTAGCGAATAACGTGACCTGCAGTTAGCGCACACACGCACTTATTATACGGGATAACCGCGCCAACCGTCCCACGGATCTCCTTGCTTTTCACCAAGCATCCTTCTGTGATCACGGCTTAGCGTCACCCCGCAACCGCTTGAGGAGTGCATCGGCGCCGGCAAAGCCGACGGTTTTTTCGCTCCCGTGCATGATGTCGAGATGATCGGCACCGAGACACGATGCGATTGGGCGTTCGAGCATGCCGCCCACGATGAGGTCAATGCGCTGCGCTTTGCATCGTTCCAGGATGGTCTCGTGCTCGGGTGCGATGAGTACCTCGCAGCGTTCACTGACGAGCCCACTCAACCGCGCTGCGGTATTGACGTCAAAGTCGGATACGATCAGCGCTGGTTCGATACCGCACTCCTTTAGGAAGTTTGTAACGGCGATTGCGCGCGTCGGACCGCCGATCACCGCGACCCGTCTCCCGACCACGGGAGGAACTGCGACCTGGGCTGGACACAAGGCGTCCAGATCCACTGAAGTGCCAAGCGCGCTGGCTACGTGGGCGAGAAACTGCCTCGTTGCCTCATGCCCTATAGGGAGTTCTTCGATGATGTACGGCATATCGAATTGCTTCTCCAACTGCTCTGCAGCATCCTTGCCTGTGGCCTCGCAGACGACGACGTTCAATCTCGCTGAGGCGATATGCTCGATCTGGCGCACCGTGGCACCCGCAGTGAGGACCGCGTTAACGCGGACGCCGATGAGCGCCAAGGCACGCTTAAGCTCTTTAAGATCAGGGCCAGCCCTCAGCAGGCCTATCAGGTTCACCGACAGCTTATCACGCGTCCGCGGCGGCTCAGCGAGCACTTCAACGAGTCGCCTGAGCGTCTCGCTGTAACCTGATCGGTAATCACCTTCAAAGCCTCCTGAATCAATTCCCAGTACCTTTGCATTCGTCTGGACTTCTTTTACGACGCTTTCAACGTCTTCGCCGATAATACTGGAAGCGCAGCACGACAGCGCGGCGATGAGCGCTGGGTTAAACTCGTGATCTAATTCGGCAATCGCGCTTTTTAGTTTCTCCGCGGCGCCAAAAATGACGTCTTTTTCATCCATGCAGGTCGAATAGACGTTGGATGTTTTGTCGCCCCGCATCCCGAGTATGTAGTTAATGTGATAAACACAGCCCTTCGGGCCGTGAACGAGAATGATGCTGTCTTTGATGTTGCCGATGGCCTTTATTGTGCCAAACAGCCGGCACGTGGCGCGTGGAATCCTAGCTGCACTCTTGAGCAAACCCGCTCCTCGAAATGTGTCCTTAGTACGACTGTATCAGACTCGTCGTATATATACAGGACTTCGGAGTGTCTGACTATTGGCGTCAGGGCACATTAGGAGCTTTGCTAGCCCGTTCGCAGCAGTGCGTGGATTAGATTAAATGGCGCGCTACGCAATCATTAATGCTCGTCGAATTTGAGTTCTTTAAACCTAAGCGCGGAACAGTGAAGCGCATTCTTTCAAAAAATCACTTCAAGTCGAAAAAACGGATTGAGGGCTTATGAAACGCCTCGGTTGGCGTTTTACGACGCGAAACAACAGAATTCCGAAAAGCTTAAATGCAAAGAATTGCGTGACTGGTCATCCACAAAATTGGGATCTCGCAAGCAGAGGGAGGGCACTAACATGACCGAGGCAGAAATGTTAATATGTACCCGTTGCGGCAAGCCGGTGCGAATGAATCCATTCAACGGCTATAGTCTGTGTCCGTTTTGTATAGCAAGGAATGACCACACGGTAAAGGACGACGCGTGGTGTGCAGACAAGCCCATTTCGAGCTAGTAGCAGACAAGCCGGCGGTGAGGGTTGCATTTCGTTAGAAGAGATGTTACTATGGGATAATTTACGCTTTTCACCGGAGGAGCAGGGCACGAACTGATAGCCGCGGCAGTTTCGCTCAAGCACTTAAACAGTTTTGAACACGTCATACCACTTCCTTGCCAAACAGACGCGACAAGCTGCGCAGCGAAGCGCTGCAAAAATCAGCGTAACAATTATAATAATGATTTGCAGTCGTTGGAACAAAAATCGTTCAATTTAGCTGCAAGCAACGGGGGGGTATTTCAGTGAAGGTTATCGCTTTTAACGGTAGTGCCCGCAAGGATGGCAACACCGCCATTCTCATTAAGCAGGCGCTGCGCGAACTTGAACGAGAAGGTATTGAGACCGAACTCGTTCAGCTCGCAGGAACGCAAATTCAAGGCTGCATCGCGTGTTCGGAGTGTTTCGAGACTCGTGACCAGTGCTGCGTCGTGACTGATGACGCGGTAAACGAGTACATCGCCAAGATGCTCCGTGCGGATGGGATCATCTTAGGTTCACCGACATACTTCGCTGATATAACGCCCGAACTCAAAGCGCTTATCGACCGCGCTGGGATGGTAGCGCGCGCCAACGGCGATATGTTTCAGCGTAAAGTCGGCGCTTCAGTCGTAACGATGCGACGCGCTGGCGCCATTCACGCATTCGACTCGATTAATCACTTCTTCTTCATTGGTCAAATGATCGTTCCCGGTTCGAGCTACTGGAATATCGGTATCGGCCATGCTATCGGTGAAGCAGAAAACGATGCTGAGGGCATGGCCACGATGACCACCCTTGGCAAGAACATGGCGTGGCTCCTCAAGAAGCTCCACGCGTGATTGCTGGAACTCATGCCGGACGGAGTACCGGGCAGCATGGCTCGCGTTCTGATCATTTACGACACGCGATACGGCTCTACGAAAACCATAGCGCGGTGGATAGCTGAAGGGGCTGCGAGCATCGGACACGTCGACGTGGTAGTACAGAACGTCGCCGAAGCTGATCCACGCGGTTTCGACTTGATCGTGATCGGCTCTCCGATTTACGAAGAGCATCCGCTTCCTAGTGTGGTAAACTTCCTTGCCGCGAACCGTGATCGCTTAAACGGCAAAGACTTGGCGCTTTTCGTTGTCTGTGTGGACTACGGGGTAATGCCAAAGGAGGAGCTCGTGCATCGGTATGTGGCAGACTTACAAGCGCACGCAGCAGGGCGCGTTCGAGCAATCGAGGTGTTCGGAGGATATCTCGATGTCGACAAGCTCTCCGATACGGACAAGAAGCTCATAGAGGATTTTGCTAAGCTTATGGGAGTGCCGATTACGCAAGTCGACAAGCTTGATAAACAGGGCGCGCACAAATTCGGAGCGCAAGTCGCTCACTTCCTGGAACGACGGTAGCTGTTGAATGCCTCTATTAACTCCGTCCTGAATTATACGTTACTTAGCATTAATGCCGAAGTAGCTTCGGCGGGTCGGAAGAGCTGCACGAGTTGTTCAAAAATAAATTGCACTCTGTGCAAGCAAAACCGTAGACCCGGTGATCTGCGGCGTGTGCGCCGAGACGACCGAAATTCGCCGCAGCCGCTATAACAGTCCGTACTTACCAGCGATTTCCTTGAATGCGTCTGCTACGTAGCGTATCTGGTCCCAACTCAAGCCATACGTGTTGAGCTTCCACGCGCGGGTCGCCCCAGAAAAAGCGCCAACGATGCCCCGCTGCTTTAGTTCATCGCTCAAGAAAAAACCTCGCCGCTTATGGCTCCGCGCAACCGTGTCAAAACTTCCAGTGGTATCCACCTTGCTCAAAGTATGCTTGCGCGGGTACTCGCTAACGCATGTATTCCCTTTTATGCCAAGGAGGGCATCGACAACGTAGTTCGACTTCGTGACGTACTCATCCCATTCCTGGACGCGACGCTTCACTGTCGGAAAAGATGCCATCATCGCAAGGATATTACCACCCATAAGCGTGCAGCCGAGCATCTGGACCTCCTTCACGCCAAACTGCCGTCCGGTCACGTCACCGATCATCTGTGTGGTGCTGAACACCGTGTCAGCGTACTCGCTCGTCGCTGCCAAAACACCGCTCGGAGCAGGCGACGCCATTGACTTGTGCCCGCTACCCACAACAAAGTCTACGCCGAGCGCCTTGCCGTCAACGGGTTTTATGCCAACAGTATACGCGCCATTGTACAAGATGGGAACGTCGTACTGGTGCGCTGCCTTTGCCGCTCCGGCGATGTCGTGCTCGTTGGCGAGAGAGTAGTCGAAGTGATCGAGCATCATGAGCACTGGCGATTTGCCCTGTTCGCGCGTCACTTCTTCGATTTTGTGCGCGACGGCGTCGCCCGTGACGATATTACGATCATTTGTGGGAACTTCGCGCACGATGGCCTTTGCATTCTCAACAGCGAGGAACTCGGTATAGTGTCCAAGCGCTGAGACCAAAACCGTGTCGCCTTTTTCCGCAAGCGCGAGGCAAACTGCTTGAAAGGCGCGTCGCGCCCCCGGCATAACCCGGGCTTCATCCATGTTGAGGAAACTTGCGAGATCTTTGTGGAATTCGGCGATGGGGGGCTTGGTGATCTTATCGAGTCGAAAAGGCTTGCGACACTGGTCACACGTTGAGTAACCGTCGCCGTAGGCGATGAGCGCCTTCATCGCCTCTGCTGTCAAACGGCCTGCGGCTTGGATCGGCTGGATGTTGATGAAAGTCTCCTCAACTTCGCGGATCGGTATATTCCCTGCGATTTTCATCCTTGAAGCTCCTCTTCAAGCTTTGACAAAGCGGCTTTTGCGCGTGCGAGAGCTTCGCGCGCTTGCCTCTGTTGCTCCGCACTCAACTTGTGCAATGGGGCGGTCTCGCGCAGCAGCACTCGCAAGTCAGTAAGGGCGAAAAGTGCCTCAAATAGGTTATCTACGGCGTTATCCATGCCTAAACCCCAATAGTCCAGACGCTTAATGCTATTAATTTGTATTGACAGATATGACATCGTTAGTGGCCACGCGCTCATTGCGCCCAGCAAGGCTTATTCGCAGATCGCACGAATTCGTTGCACGTCAGCCGCGGCTTAATAGGTCAGTCCACGCGAGCTTGCACGGTCGAAGCTCCACCTACGCCCGTCGTGCCGCGATTGAACGCGTGACGCCAGATAAGCTTAATAAACTCCTAACGCTAACGAATAATCGCCGCCTTCGTTCGCGGAAGCGTGACAGTATGCGCGAACTCGAAAATGAAAATCAGATGCAGCCGGATGACGCCGCGACGCCAGTGAGCGAGTCAGAACCCGCTGCATATGCACTCCTAAACGCACTGTTCGATTCTGTTTTGGTCATCGACGAGAGCGACGTTATCCTTGCTCTTAATCAAGCTGCGGCACTCTGGCTCGGCACCACCTTTTCTGAAGCGGTTGGAGGATCGGTCGCTTCGGTTATTTCAAGCGAATTGGCAAAGCAAATAACTACTTGGAGGCAAGAGGCAGTTGCTTCTAACACCCCCATTCGAACTGAAGCAGTGATTGATACCAAGCGCAAGGTTTTCTCGATTTATCCCGTTCGAGAGAAGCTAGGGCGCGTCGCGCGCATTGTCATCGTTATCCGTGATGTCACTGACGAACAGCGCCTGCGCGAGGATTACGAGAGCCTGGCTGGAAAGGTTGCAAAGCAGACACGCACTCTCGAGGGTTTTCTATCAGCGTCTGCCGATCTAATTTACGTGTTTGACCGGGACAGCCGCTACATATACGTTAATAGGCCTGGGGCCCGCGCGCTGGGATTTAAGCCGCACGAGATGGTAGGCAAGACGTGGACGGAGCTCGGATTGCCACTTCAGCCGATGCAGCACATGATTGCCCTCGGTGACATTGTGTTCGCAACGGGCCGCCCGGTGACTGACGAGTTGCATTGGGTCGATCCTAGCGGCGAGAAGGATTACGAATACGTTCTCACGCCGATCTATAACGAAGAGGGGACCGTTGAAGCGCTCATATCGACGGCGAGGGATGTTACAGGGCGTAAGCGGATCGAAGAAACTGTTCGGCGCGAACGCGATCAAGCGCAGCAGTACCTCAATACCGCTGGAGTCCTCATGGTCGTGCTCGATACGGCTGGGCGGGTCACTCGTCTTAATCGCAAAGGGTGCGAGCTCCTCGGCGTACGGGAAGAACAGGCGCTAGATAAAGACTGGTTTGCGGAATTTGTGCCCGATCGCGCCCGACAGAAGACGCTTGACGGATTTGAACGGATCATTGCTGGAGAGATAGAATCGTTCAGACGCTCTGAAAGTCCTGTGCAAACAGCACGCGGTGAAGAACGCGATATGGAGTGGCATAACGCACTCCTTAAAGACGCTGCGGGCACCGTAGTTGGCACGCTTAGTTCAGGAACTGACGTTACTGAGCGCAACCGAATCGAGGCGGCACTTGAGCAAAGCGAGCACAAGTACCGGGAACTAATCCAGGGCGTCAACAGCGTCATATTGCAGACGGATTTACAGGGCAATATCACCTTCCTCAACAAATACGGACAACAGCTCTTTGGGTATGCTGAAGCAGAGCTCATCGGACACAAGCTTGTTGGTCCGCCGCTGCTGGCGACGGAGAGCATGGAAAGCGAGTTTGCCAGCTTCACGCAGAACCTCCTCCACGCCGCTGACGGCTACATCCAAATGGTCCGCGAGATTGTCACAAAGGACGGACGCCGCGTGTGGATTGAATGGATGTGCACGCCGCTCTTTGACAGTCAAAGCACCTTTGTCGGGATGCTTGGTGCCGGCATTGATATCTCGGCCCGCCTAGAGGCAGAGAAAGCCCTCAAGAACGTAGAACGTCTTGCTGCGATCGGCGAAACGGCCACTATGGTCGGTCACGATTTGCGTAATCCGCTACAGGCAATTCGCTTTGCTATCGATTTGCAGAAGAAAAAGGGCGTGCTCACGTCACCGGACGAACGCGGGGGTGCCGATTGGGATAACGTCGATCGACTGTGCGACCTCATAAATGAACAAGTTGGCTACATGGACAAGATCGTGGCGGACTTGCAGGCCTACGCACAACCCCTCAGTCCGGAGCAAACGGAGATCAGAGCGGTCGATCTTATTGCCTCGACGCTCTCCACAATGAAAGTGCCTCGTAAGGTTCAAGTGAAGACCGACATTCCCGACAATTTATCGCTCTACCTCGATCGCCGGCTTATGCAGCGCGTCTTCACGAACCTGATCCTCAATGCAATTCAAGCGATGCCTGAAGGCGGACAGCTCACTATCAGCGCCGCTACTTCAGATGGAGCAGTGCTAATGACCGTCGAAGATACTGGCGTCGGAATTCGCGAAGACATTAAGGATAAGCTATTCAGCCCTCTTTTTACTAATAAGGCGAAGGGCACTGGCCTTGGTCTTGCCGTCTGCAAGCGGATTGTCGAGTTGCACGACGGAACGATCACCGTGGAGAGCGAAGAAGGAAAGGGTGCGCGATTTGTCGTGAAGCTGCCTTCTTAGAGCAATCGCCGCATAACCGCCCGATTCCAAGACGCCACGCGTGTCGGCCGACGCAGGTCTAGCAGCTGAAAAACCAAGTTCTTGCACTACGCAGCTACTTAAGAAGGCACGCGTCACCTCCGACACCGACCGCGCGCGTGGGCAAGGGGAATGCGGAAAAATTCCGATGGGAGTATGATCAAAATCAAAAGAATTTACGAGAGACCGAGCCCAGCGACGGTTATCGAGTCCTCGTTGATCGACTGTGGCCGAGAGGTGTGAGAAAATCTGATGCCAAACTCGATGGGCGGTTGAGAGACCTGGCGCCTAGCACCGGACTTCGCAAATGGTTTGAACACGACCCGAAAAAATGGCCCGAGTTTCAAATGCGATACCGAGCCGAGCTCAATGGCAAAACGCACCTCGTGCAGAAGCTGACCGCTGACGCCGCTGACAGGGACATCACGCTGGTTTACGCGTCACGGGAGCAGCGGTACAACAACGTGACCGTGCTCCGAGAAGTTATTGACGAGCTTTTGGCTCACGAGAAGCGCGCATAGCCACAAAAGATTCAGCATCTATTCCAGCTCATTTTCGGCCGGTTAAAAAAACGTTGCGAAGGTAAGAGCATCTTGCTCACAGCCTGCGCACTAGCTCGATACGCAAGGGCGCTATAGCCTCTCCAGTCGCTATAAAGCATCAGAGGGTCTAAGCTTGAGATAGGGCCGATTTGCCCAAAAAAGGCGCTTAAATCCGCGCAAAGGATCAGCTTTCGTCTTCGCGCGTGCGGCATCGTGCCCATATGTATAAAACCATTCGTACAATACTACCCGCTCATGGAGAAGGCGATAGTCGAACGGCTGCGAACGTTTGGCATCAACGAAACTGAGGCTCGCTTTTATTTCACGCTGCTCAATTGCAGCGCTGAAACTGCCGGTGAGCTTGTTAATATGACGGGGGTATCTCGCGCGGACGTCTACAAGACGCTGAACGGGCTTCTTGAGAAGGGAATGATTGAGGAATCGACTGAAAGGCCGGCCAAATACTGCGCGGTGCCCATCGAATCGGCCCTTGATGCGGCAGTCATGAAGCAAGCGTACCACCTCCGGCAAATGGAACGCTCGAAACAGGAGCTCGTTGAACTCGTAAATCGTCAAGTTCCGGCAGGGCCCAGCGGAGCCACGTTTACCGTTTTTGAGTGAGCAACCACTCGTGCGGCAGGTCGGCAAGAGTCTCGGCCATAACACTCATTTACTTCTGAATAACGCTACAGTATGATCGCTTATGCAGCTCTCAGAGGCAGCGAATGTTCACCAGAAAGCATTGAAAGTCTCTCTTCAAACAGTATGCCGTGGTCTCCTGGGTACGGGTAGCGGTGATCGCTGAGGTTAAGTTGAATGTCGTCCGGTATCGGCTTGTTCCCAAAAGCGGGACACTGAAGTGTTCTATGATCCAAATGTTTGCACTTAATGCACTGGGGCAACGGCGTTTCAACGAGATCAACCCACAAGCTGTTCACGTCAGTCACCTCTTTTTCGAGACAATGCACCCTTAGGCACACAATTCTGGCCCGCCCGGCTCCACATTTTTTTGTGTGTTTTCTGATCCACGTGAAGCATCTCCTATTGATATATCTTTAGATATAAAACAAGATATTATTATATATACTTTAAGCTGAACCGACCGTTTCGAAATCCCTAAATAGGTACCTAATGCATTACAGCAGTCGGGCTACAGGTACGAAAGAATGAAGCTGCTTGTATGATAGCACTAGCAGTGGTGGGTGCAGTCCTCGTCAGTACTTGCGTACAGATCAAAACAAGACCGAGCAACGAATCGAAAACTATGGCTGCAGAAACGAGGAACGTCGCTCCCTTTACCGGTATCGACTTCACACTTTCTGGCACGCTGCACGTGGCCCAACGCGACACTCTGTCTGTGCAAGTCGAGGCAGCAAGCGACACAATTTCGAGCATTCAAACGGACGTTACAAACGGCATCCTGACGATTGACGCCTCTCAGCCAATATGACGACGCAGCCGATAACCATCCATATATCAGTCACCGATATCAATCAGACAAGTAACAACGGCGCAGGGGCCGTGGTAAGTAGTTCCCAGCTGAACGCAAGTTCACTAAACCTGACCTTGCGAGGTACAGGTAATTTCGACATTAAACTCAACGCGACGCAGATCACGACGCAGCTTTCCGGTGTACGGCGCACTTACGCGGCACCGCGACCAATCACACAGCAACGCTGTCCGGCGTTGGGACCCTACGTAGTTACGAGCTGCAAACAGAGACGACCTCGATTGCGGTGACCGGGGTTGGCTCAGCCGAAGTAACAGCGCTGGAAAACCTCATTGTTAACATAACGGGCACTGGCTCCGTCATGTATCACGGCAGCCAGCAGGTAAGTGAGCAACGCACAGGCATTGGAACCGCGCAAAAAACTGGATAGCCTAGCCGTTAGCGGTCAACACGGAGCGGAATCCGCCGCACGGAGTAAAAGACGGTTCGAGGTAGGGCCACGCAGCGGGCCCTCGCTCTCCAGCATCAACACATTAAGCACTACAGGCGTTATATTTAACGATTTCGATTCCATTTTAAAGTTCTTTTAAAAATCTGGACTTGAGATAGAGGTCTTCTGTCGCGCAGAGATTCTTATTTTTTTAACGGACGACGTCCGCGGCATTTTCACGCTGGACGCAGGGCTCGCTAACGTTCCATTAGAAGCAAATTCCGACGGGCGCTCTGACGTCGTTTTAACTAGTTTCTAGCTTCATTTCGACCGCCGTCTCAAGACTGTCCAGCGAGCGATGCTAACGCAAGCCTCCGTGGACCCCATTTGATCAAGACGCTGCCTGCTGGCTATCACGTAAATGAACCCCGTTAAGGGTTTACTATTTTTGCTATTCAGGCGCTTCAACGCGTTGGTCGTGCCCAAAAGTAGGGGACCGTTGCACAGGAAACAATGGGAGCCATTGAGTGGAAGGCCGTCTAACCCTACGAGATGCCTAAGAATGGGGTGCTATTACCGCAGTATGACTAAAGCAACCCATGAGCCCGACCTGTTCATACTGCAAGGCAATTCACAGAGTTCAACCGCTGCGAGGCTGCCGAGCACGATTAATTCAGTTTTGAACTCTATTTCCGCCCTCCACTGGTGTCGCCATTTTTTGACGCTTTTCAGACCCGGCCGCCCGTGCCAGCGTTCGCGAGTAAGCAACCATAAAATTGAAAGTTGGTATTCGCGTAACCTCATCAGAGGAAAAACTGTGAAGCCACTGGTGGTTTTTTATTCGAGGACCGGGACCGCCAAGAAAGTGGGAGCAGCTCTAGCAGAAGCCCTGCAATGAATAGTGATGAACTCATCGACACCAAGAAACGCGCAAGACCCCTAGGCTTTCTAAGGTCTGGGCGAGACGCAGCTAGAAACAAGATGAGGGTGCTACACCCCCTTGTTCACGATCCAGCATTGTACGATGTGGTCGCACTTGGTACGCTCGTCTGGAACGGCTTGATGTCAAGTCCGATGCGGACGTATATCACCATCAACAAGTCAAGATTCAACCGCTTTGCGTTCTTTTGCACGCAGGGGGGGGGGGCAACGAGAATAAAAAGTTGTTTAGCGATATGCAAGCTCTATGCGGGAGGCACCCCGTCAGCGTGTTTGCGCTTCGCGCGGCGCTGGTCAAAAATGAGGAGTATAACGAGAGGCTGCGGCAATTTGCAGGCGCTCTGCAGAAGAGTGAAGCCAATGCGGCCACAACGTCGGAAGATCGGTACTCCGGCAACCTCGCGATTGGCCTTCCTCAAGCGTTTATTCTACAGCGTCTCGTTTCGAATCAATCTGTGGCAGTGGAATGGCGGATCGTTCTGCGGGTTGTAGCAAAGATTGTACCCACTCCCGCTCAGTCCACAACGCACAGCCGCCCTCCGCCTCGCTGAGTGTCTCGTGACGCTGGCGAATTGCCTTTAAAAATCTCGATTGCAGCGCCTCTTTGAGCGAGAGCTGCAGTACACTTGTATCGGAGTAGGGGGAAACCGGGCACGGCTCAAGATCTCCGTCGGGGCTCACGTGAACGAATCCGCGCCCCGCAGACAGACATCCACCGTACTGTTCCTCGTCTCCTGGAATTTCAATGAAGATTGCTGGAAATTGAGTGCGAAATCGCTCTGTTTTGTCCCCCAGCGTGCTCCGCTGCTCATCAGTCAATATCCAGTCTTCAGTGCCTGCCTCCACTGAAACATACTCTAGGAGGAGGATGAGCTTAGTCCCTGCGTGGATGAGACTTTCTATAAAGCGGTCATCGGTGATCGTCGCAAAGTTAGACCGTGTTATCGTCAGCGAGCAGCCAAAAAAGATTCCTTTGGCACGCATCTTTTCCATCGCTTTCTGCAGGAGCTCATGCATCCCGACGCCTCGACGCTCATCAGTGTCGCGTTCGTCGCCCTCGATACTAATAACGGGGATAACGTTTTTCTGGTTTCGAAAGTGGTCAAGCGTGCGCTCATCGATGAGCGTTCCGTTCGTAACTATCGGAAAAATAACGGAGGGAAAATCTTTGGTAATAGTCAGGAGATCCTTGCGGATCAGTGGTTCTCCTCCTGCGAATAAAATTGCCGAGATGCCAAGCTCACGCGCCTCAGCGACTAGTGTGCGAAGCCGAGCGTCACTCAACTCCGGCCCTTTTGATTTGCCCTTGTCGTGCGCAAATGCGTAGCATCCTTTGCAGCGAAGGTTGCACTTGCTCGTTACACTCACGATAAGCAGGGCCGGCACGTGCAGGCCACTATTCTGCCATTTCCGCCGCACACGAGCGGCTTTCCTCTGCCACAAAATAGTCCGGAGAAAGAAGAGGGATTTCATGGGTTCCGCGAGGGTGATGCGCACGGCATCCTTGAAATAGCCCGCAATGGCGTCGTTAAGAGCCGGAATGTAGCTGTAGTCGTCCGCCAGCGTCTCTGCATCGTCCAATGTTGCAGCAGCCGCGAGCTTGAGCGGGTTATGTCGGCGAGATTGGGACGTTTGTAGGATCATTATTGTTTCTGTCAGTAGTAGTCCACTTGCTTCCCCTCATAGACCTTCAATCATATCATCCTGGACTACTCGTGGTACCTGATCACGAGTCGTACGTGCTACTGCATATTTAAATGACTCGCAGGGTAGTTTAAAACCGAATGCAAAAACTACGTGGGTTAGTAAAAACCGTGTTATATAGTGTAATGCAGTGGAGGGAACTTGATGCACACGCCTTGGCGGGACCAGAGACGATTGGTTCAACCAACTCGGCGTCGTCCGACGGCTACGCGCTCGTCGGAAACGTCGATGCTAGGCGCCGAGCCCACACAGCTCTGGCCGTGAAGTGGCCTCGAAGACTCCCGTTGTCACACTTGCGAGTAACAAGCCTTTAAGTTTCGACGTGTTAATCCTCTTATAACAAACAAAAATAGCAACATCATGGAGTGAGAAATGTCGACCGATACAAACACACCACTAATGGCGATGACCCCGACAACGCAGCTGACAACCCTGTACGCCGAGTATGACGGCTTGCTCGATGCGCTGGAAGTTCTGCAGCGAAAGTTGACATCAATAAGGCGCTACAACCCGCTGATACGCTGCAAATTACGAAGGCAGAGAAACGAGCTCTGTGAGGCACTCGCTGACGTGCACGAGAAAATAGCCGATTTTGACTTTGTGCTAATGTGATGCAGCGTCAGCGTTATTTCTATTACGCGTTCACCGACGTGTCTTTTTCTTGGTTCACACCTTGTTCACGAAACAAAATCCGTTTCTGACGCCTCCACGCGTGAGTTACTGGTTGCTTCGAGCAATCAACTTGGATAGTCAAGTAGGAGGAACAGCTCGAGGCCCTAACGCACTGACGTGCTGGGCGCAAGCCGGCGAGTTCCGCGATGCTGCGCGGATCCAGCAAAATCGACAAATCAACAGCGCGTTCTAAAGGGGCCTGTTAACGCCTCCGCTTTGCGACGGGAAACCGTACCTCAGTCAGTAAGTCGCTTTCTGCAACTTCCATTGGGTTGGTCAAGTATAGCTCCATCGGCGCTCCAGTTACCTCGTAATCGTTTTGCGTAGCATCTTCCATCAAAGCTGCATAAACGGGTGCTATTTGGTTATACGGTCCTTTGTGAATCGCTGAGAGCACTTCGTGCGCAGGAAATGTTTTGATCTGTATTTTACCCTTGCTTTGGGCCTCTCCGATGAAAGGGATCCCCACGTCAAATTGCATTTCGCCTCGCGCCATGTCTTCCGGACTGCTATAGTAGACCGCGAATGGAGGTCCTGCCATCTGCAAGCCCCTCTTCATCACCCATTCGATGACTTCACCGAGTAGTCGCCCTATGTCGTCCCCTATCGCAGCAACCGCGCCTCTGTGAAATATACACGCTGCTCGCATTTCATCAGCCATTTTTGCTTCTATCTTCGCCATCAATATCCTCTATCAATTCTGGCCTGCTTTAAACGAAATACTTTGCCATTTGCACTGCTTGGCGGGAACGGCAGACCTAAATGGCCTTTCATTATTTTCATGTCCTAGACGCGTGCGGGAGAAGCCACTGCACCTATGATGAACAGAACGATCGTCAGCATGTAATAAGTAAGGCATCGTAAATGATCACCTCACTCCGTGTCACGAAAAAAAAGCACGGAACGAAGCGCATTTATCGCGCGCGCACACCCAAATTCACCGCCTGATGATCGCTTCTTGGAGAGTTTTAGCCGATCTAAAGTGTTGCGCTCGACATCCGCCGAACCCCTCCGCTGTCCGGATCTGGAGATTGAGGTCATCGACCGCTAACAATGTGCCAAATCTCTTAGTTGAGTTCCGCGCTTCCAGCACGATGGAATTTGACTCTTTTTTCATTTGCGCACACGCAATCTGCTTATTCGCTGCCAGTCTACCGGTTTTTTTTCTTAAAACCTGCCATTTGTGGCCGATGCAACTTCGAAATCGGCGTGGTGAGAACCAGGCGAGCTTTTAATATTTAAAACACCATATAATAAGCTAGCCTGCACAGAAAAGGTGATTGTTTGACTAAATGGAAATACAGCGGAAAAGAGATTTCCTTTGACCAAGTAGATGACGCGCTCAAAGCTTTGGATAACGCCTGCCTGCACTGCGGCCCCGATAAGCACTCGCCAGAGTGCCCGATTGGTAAAGCAAAGGAAGAACTGTACGACATCAAGTGCTCAGACAAGCGCCATATTCCCGACGTGCAGTTGTAATCTTCGCGAGAGGTTCAGTATGCCATCAAAGCGTCGTAAAAATCTCTGATGGCATCCTCAGGATCTTTTCCTCCGAAATATGATCGCACCGTCTCTTTCTTTTCCATTACTCCGTTGAAGGCGACTTCGACTTCTCTTTGAGTACAAACAGACGTGATATCCTCAATTATGTGGTTCGCCACGGACTCGTGATTTGCGTTGTAGAAACTGCCTAAGATGAAGAATTGCATAATCGAAAACAGAGCCTGCGCGTTTCGTTCCTTCTCCTTTGCGTATGATACCAAATCGGTGAAAAGGTGAGACACTGACAACAACAGCTGGGAATGGACGATCCCTCTCGAGTGATCAAGAGCGAGGATGCCAACCTCTCTCAGGTACCTGAAACCCCCAAGATATTTACTATCTTCTTCGATGGTAGCCAGACACAAGGCTCGAATGGAGTCCACGACCTCAATCTCTGTAATCGTATCGTCGATCCTGATCGCAGTCCGGGCAATATCGAACAACTGTTCCAGCACCTCTTCGTTTAACCCCTCTCTGCGATTTTTGAAATTATAGACTGACACATATTCGAGCGCTGTCAAAGCGTCGCTTGCGACGTCAACATTCCCCTGTAGTGTTTCTTTCCTAATGATATCCCCTAAGATCTTAATGAGTTCCGTGTTTTCGCGCGGTCCGTTCTCCCTTAGAGCTGCGGTCTTAACGTTGTCAATAATGTCCTCAGGATTAAAGAACCGCGGAATGCGACGGAATAAATTTAGGATCAACAAGAAGCAACACGCCGTCAGAGCCACGCTGAGTGACGCGAACACTCTGATATTGTTAGGGACCGTGACCCCGCTTACATGGGCAAGGGTGATAAAGTTGACAAACATCGCGGCAAAAAAAAACACGATGATGCCCACGATTTGAAAATCTTTGAAGATTGATGCGAGGAGAAAGTGCAACACTTTCGGTGTATACTTCGATGCTGAAAATTCAATTGCGATGATCAAAACAGAGAAGGTTATTGCAAACAACGCGGCAAGGCTTTGGGTGAGCGTGCTAAGCAAGAAACTCGCAGAACTCACATCGCCATTGAACAGAATTCTGGTGCCAGCTAGGTCAAAAACAAAAAGCAGAAAGATTACGCCGCCTGCCGCTAAGAAAATGAGGTCAATGCGATTTAGTTTGACGTCGTGCAAAGCCATGTTTTTCAGGTAATGCAACACGCTCTTAAATTGAGTTTTTCTTGGCGCGAAACCACTTCTTGCAAGATTAGCCAAAAAGAGAGGACGTAAGGATAAAACAGTTGCGCTTGTGAATTGGCCTTTGTTCGAGTTGAGTCTGCGAACCGCTCTCAAAGCTTTCAGGACTATCGACGCGCATCTATCAAACTGTGCACGAAGGAACGTTGCCCTTGTTGTTGTGGCATCAGCCACCAAGGTTGTAAAAGAACGGATTCAAAATCAGAAAAAGTCAAACTAAGCGCTGAATCCTCCGTATTGACATGGCGGAGGTCGCCTGTTCAAATCCGATCGAGCTCGTCGTTCTTTTTGCAGGCAGTGTCCGCAAGAACGAGGACCGTTTCGAAGCGGAGAGCTTAACTAAGTACGGCTGAAACAGCTAGCATATTGGAGGTATAACGTGAGCGAAATTGAGATGTATAAAGGGAAAGCCCTGGACGTGAAAACACTCATCGATTACTCGGCCAATTCTATCGTCAGCAAGACCCTGATCGATACGAAAGCGGGCACGATTACGTTGTTTTCGTTCGATGCGGGACAAGGCTTGAGCGAACACACCGCACCATATGATGCAGTCGTGCAGATATTCGACGGCGAAGCAGAGATCACGATTGGGGGTAACGCCGTCCACGCTCGTGAAGGGACCATGGTCGTGATGCCCGCAAACGTCCCGCACGCGCTTCAGGCTGCAAAGCGGTTCAAGATGCTGCTCACGATGATTCGTGCCTCGCGGACTTCGGAATGAGTCACACGGGAGTTGAGAATGACACAAGAAAACGAAGAGGGTAAGTACACAGGCGACGAAGCCCCCGAAAGTCAGGAATTGATCGATAAAGTGCGGCACCTAAGCTCAGGGGCTCAAAGCGTCTTGTACGCAATGCTGATCGAAGAGGGAGAAGAAGAACCAGCAAAACGCGAAGGGTTCACCTCCGCTGAGATACATGAAGCGTGTGCTTCCTGTAGCTTGGACGACGCGGCAACGCCGCAAACCCTGATTGATGCTGGCATTTCTGAACTCAAGGAGCAGAGGTTCATCGAAGAGCGAGACGGAAGACTGTTCCTCACAACGCGCGCCGAGCACATGCGTACGTTCGAAAAGGCAGTCGAGAGTAGCAGGTACGTGGTTCACAGGTAACTGCTACGTTTCGCTGAAATGCGCATCATACGCCGACGTTCGGAGGCAAAAAATGGTCGATTATTTTAAGCGAAAAAAGCAGATTCAAGAGCTTATGGGAGCGAAGGGCGTCGATGCGATGCTCATTGCCGGTGCTGAAAATTACTATTACATCACCGGAGATTACCGGCGGCAGGCTCGAATGTTGTTCTATCAAGACCGTGACCCTACCATTATCGTCTTCCAACCTGAGGTGGAGCAAGTCCGTGCGCACACGTGGGTAGACGATGTCCGCGGTTGGAGCAGCGCCAACGAGCTCATGCAGCACTTCTTTACCGCGATGAAGGCCCACGACCTTCGCAAAGCTACTGTTGGTTTCGATACGCACACCGCTCCCGGATTCGAAGTATTTCGTTTCAGAAAGCTCAATCCCGACATCACCATGGTCGAGAACGATGATATCATGAGCGAGCTACGCATGGTGAAGTCAGCTGATGAAATCGCCCGTATGAAAAAGACCGCTCACGTCGCAGAGCTCGGGATGATGGCTGCGGCGGATGCGCTCATCGCCGGCGCAACCGAGAATGACGTTGCCGCAGAGGCCGAATACGCCATG
>Ga0208034_1000180_pt1 | contig 58441 bp, 48 predicted proteins | sample June2015DPH_8_10_FD_184699 | JGI IMG/M metagenome (GOLD analysis project Ga0208034, IMG submission 184699) | Peatland microbial communities from SPRUCE experiment site at the Marcell Experimental Forest, Minnesota, USA - June2015DPH_8_100... | ecosystem: Environmental > Terrestrial > Soil >...
AAACGCCGAAGCTTATATTGGCCGCGCGATCCGCAGTCTCATGGACCAGTCGCTCCCGCGCAGTGCGTTTGAGGTGCTGGTCGTCGACGACGCCAGCTCCGATCATACGCTCAGAGTGCTGGAATCATTTGGCGACTGGATCAGAACCATCAGGTTAAAGGAGCATGCCGGCTTGCCGGCAGCCTGCAATCTGGGAATTCGCGAGGCGCGAACTCGTTTTGTGGTTCGCGTGGATGCGGACGATTACGTTCACGAAGATTTCCTGAGAATCGAGCGCTTGTTTTTGGCCTTCAATACGCAATACGACGCAGTCGCTTGTGACTATAATGTCGTCAACGATCGCGAGGAAGTGATCGAACGCAAGAACGCAGAACAGGATCCCATCGCCTGCGGCATCATGTTCCGCAAGGACGCGTTGGTGAGTATCGGGCTCTATGATGAGGAATTCCGGGTTCACGAAGACCTCGAGCTCCGCATCCGATTCGCCCAAAAGCATTCGATCAAGTGGATCGAGTTGCCGTTGTATCGCTACCGGCGACACCCCGGAAACATGACCAACAACGCCGCGGAGTCGGCTACCTACCTCAAAAAGCTGGAAGCCAAGCACGGTGAGGAAGCCGTTAAGCTCTTATGCAAACCAGACCTCGGACATTAATCATTGCCGAGATAGGTCAGAACCACAACGGCGACATGGCGGCCGCCCGGGAGTTGATTGCCCAGGCGAAGAGCAACGGTGCTGATATCGCAAAATTCCAGTTGTACGACGTCGATTCCATCTTTACGCCGGATTTCGAATGGTACCGCGAAGGGAAGGAGGCGCAACTCACGCGAGATCAGGCCGCGAGCCTGGCTGAGCACTGTAAGCAGGTGGGCATCGAGTTCATGGCTTCCGTCTTCGATCTGGAACGGCTCGCCTGGTGCGAGGACCTGGGTGTTCGGCGTCACAAAATAGCCAGCCGAAGCATTCACGACCGCCCGCTCATTGAAGCGGTCGCGCGTACGGGCAAAGAGATGATTGTGTCTTTAGGCTTTTGGACCGGTGGGGAGTTCCCGGTCATCAACTCCAGTGCGGCTGTGCGTTTCCTCTATTGTGTGGCGAAGTATCCGACGGCTCCCAACGAAGTACATTTGGAGCGGGTAGACTTTAACAAGTATGCGGGTTTTAGCGACCATACCACTCAGCTCGACGCAGCGAAGGTCGCAATTGCCAGGGGCGCTCGGATCATTGAGAAGCACTTTACGCTGGACAAGGCGGCTCACGGCCCAGATCACCGGTGCAGCATGACCCCGCCGGAGCTGGCGGAGCTGACTGCCTTTGCGCGGCAGTGTGAAACTATTCTGTACGACTAGTGCCGATCCAACTTGATTTTTCCTTAGGCGACGCATGCCATTTCTTCTTCTTGAATGCTGGCGAACAGAGCATCGGCCCTAAGAGCTTGGTGACAGCTTCAATTCTGCACCCGGCAAAGCGTGTGACTACCCGCAACGGAGGAACGGCCACTGCGGATGATCCAGGCTCCCCGGCAGACGAGAGGGGTGAGAATCATGCGTCCGAGTGACGGTATGACGCAACGAAGGCGCGAGCTCTTCAAGTCAATTCAATCAGGAGTGCCATCCTTATGAAGGCGCCGTTTATGGTGGGCAACCAGGTTTATCTTCGCAGCTATGAACGGGCTGACCTGACGCTGATGGCTGACTTTCTCCATGATGATGACGTGACCCGGTTGCTCTTCATGGGACTTCTGCCCTCCAACATCGAATTGCTGAACGAGCAGTGGGAGCAGGACCAGCGAAACCCGAACCAGGTTGCCTTCGCGGTTTGCGACAAGCAGAGCGACGAGTTTATCGGGACGACGGGACTGTATGGAGTTCATTGGGTGATGCGCACCGCGGAGTTTCGGGTATTCCTCGGGAACAAGAAATTTTGGAACCTCGGCATCGGTACCGACTGCACGAAAATGATGGTCGTGTACGGGTTCGACAAACTGAATCTGAACAAAGTGTGGTTGGGAGTGAATGCCGAGAACAAAGGCGGAGTTCGCGCCTACGAAAAAGCCGGAATGGTGCGCGAAGGGGTGTTGAGGCAGGAGCAGTATCGGAACTTCCGCTACTACGACGCGATCCGGATGAGCATGTTGCGGAGCGAGTACGAGAAAGTACGTGACGGATACCTCCGGCCCGAGCCCCGGAAGTCATGACCTATCGTGCTGGAATTATAGGGTGCGGCCGCATTGGCTGCGGCTTTGATGATGACCCGCGCCGGGGATACGTGAGCACGCACGCCGGCGCTTACGTCCGGACTCCCGGTGTGGAACTGGTCGCGCTGTGCGATGTAAACCCCCAAGCCTTGGACCGATATGGCGAGAAGTTCGGGGTGCGCGGCCGATACGCGGAATTTGGCCAGATGCTCGCGGCGGAGCGGCTTGATATCGTCTCGATCTGCACCTGGAACAACACGCATCGCGAATTGGTCGAGAAGGCTGTGGATGCGGGCGTCAAGGCGGTCTTCTGTGAGAAACCCATCGCTGAGAGTCTCTCGGCTTCCGATGCGATGATTCAAAAATGTTCGGAGCACAACGTGATCCTGATGATTGATCATCAGCGCCGCTTCGATCAACTTCATCAGGAAGTGGCCGCTTATCTGAGGGACGGCCGCCTCGGCCGGATCCAGCAGGTCACGTGCTATTACACCGCGGGAGTGGCGAACACCGGCACCCACCTGTTCGATCTGTTGCGATTCTTTTTTGGCGAAGCCGAATGGGCACAGGGAATTTGCAGCCGGAATCGATCCGGCAGGGCCGAGGATCCGAACATCGACGGCTGGCTGCAGATGAAAGACGGACCGCTAGTAGCATTGCAGTCCTGCGAAGTTCAAAGCTACACCATCTTTGAGGTCGATATTCTGGGGACGCTGGGGCGCTTGCGCTTGGCGTTTCCGGGCTTCGGTATCCAATACGAGGGAGTAGCCCCGAGCCCAAGATTCTCCGAGTATCGTGAGCTGCGACTCGAGGCGCCCCCCACGGCCCACACCGAACCGGGCGAGTTCATGCTTCAGGCCATCGTGCACTTGCTGAACTGCCTCGAACGAGGCGAAAGGCCCCTTTCGAGCGGCCTGGATGGACGCCGAGCGCTCGAAATCATCTGTGCTCTGCGCGAATCCGCGGAGGCCCATGGCAGGCGGATTGGGTTGCCGCTGGAAAGCAGCCCAATCACTGTCCAATCGAGGTGAACTGCATGAGCAGCAAACTTGCATTGTTCCAAGGACCCAAGACCCGCCAACGTCCCTTTCCCCCTCATCCGATGATCGGAGAGGAAGAGAAGCGGGCGGTGATGGAAGTTCTCGAGAGCGCCAGGCTCTCAACCTTTCTGGCGGTCCCTGGCGAATACTTCCTGGGCGGGAAGAAGATCAAGGAGTTTGAAAAACGGTTTGCGGAGTACCACGGTGTGAGATACGCAGTGGCCTTCAATTCGGCCACGGCGGCCCTGCACGCGGCTGTGGTAGCGGTCGGGGTCGAGCCCGGTCAGGAAGTGATTGTGCCGCCCTACACCTTCACCTCCACCGCGACCAGCGTCCTGATGCACAACGCCATCCCCGTGTTCGCAGATATTGATGACCAGGTCTTCGGTTTGGATCCGCGCGCTGTCGAACGGGCCATCACGCCCCTGACGCGAGCTGTCACGGTCGTCCATTTGTTCGGACACCCCGCGAATTTGCAGCCCATCTTGGACTTGGCACGAAAACACAATCTCAAGGTCATTGAGGATTGCGCACAAGCGCCCGGAGCGAAGTATCAGAATCGATTGGTGGGCACGATGGGAGACTGCGGAATTTTCTCCTTCACTGAAAACAAGAACATCACCACGGGTGAAGGGGGGATGTTGATCACCAACGATCCCGGGATCGCTGAGGTCGCTCGAATGGTCCGCAATCACGGCGAGATGATTCTCGATGGCCAAACGGCTCGCACCTACAGCTCCACGATGTTGGGTTGGAACTATCGTTTGACGGAGATGGAAGCGGCCTTGGGCATCGTCCAATTTGGGCGAATGGACGACCTCAACGAACGCCGCATCGAGTTAGCGAATTATCTTACGGAGAAGTTGCGCCCCATTGAAGGTCTCACCCCGCCCGTGGTCTATCCTGGTGCCAGACACGTATACTACGTTTACGCCTTGAAATACGATGAGGAAAAGGTGCAAGTCCCGCGCAACGTGTTTGTAGAGGCGCTCAACGCCGAAGGGATTCCGTTCGGCGCGGGCTATGTTCGTCCTCTCTACCTTTCGCCGCTCTATCATGATAAGAGGCCGTTTGCCTACAAGCATTACCGGGGCACCGCCACCTACGACAAAGGTCTCTGTCCCACCGCCGAGAGGCTTCACGAGAAGGACTTGATTACGACTCAGGTGGCGCGTCCGCCCGCCACGCTTGCGGACATGGACGACATTGTGGCCGCGATGGAAAAGATTGTCGACCAACGAGCGGCGCTGGCGCACGGTGTCCATGCTTGAGAGAGACCGAGTAGGGATCGTCGTTCAGGCTCGGATGGGTTCCACTCGCTTGACCGGAAAGGTATTGCGACCCATCCAGGGCAAAGCGCTGTTGTGCCGCTTGTGTGATCGAGTCAGACTCAGCCGACGAGCGGACACTGTGGTGGTCGCCGCGTCGGTGAACCCCGCTGATCAGGAGATCGAGGAGGCTTGCCGGTCCTGGGGGATCGCGGTGTTTCGCGGCCCGGAGAAAGATCTCACCACGCGGCTGCTGGGCGCCGCGCGCACCTTTGAATTGACCGCCTTGGTTCGAGTCACGGCCGACAATCCGCTAACCGATCCGGCGGGCATTGACAGGCTAATCGAAATTTTCGAGCAGGAGAAACCCGGCCTAGTTTACAATGGACAAGAGTCCGGCTATCCTCACGGAACCGCGGCTGAATTGATGGCCGTGGCTGTCTTGGAGAACTACGACCGCGAACTCATTTCACCCGATGACCGTGAACTCGTTTTTTCCATCGCGCGGAGTCAGTCCGAGCGGTATAGGTGCATCGAAGTGGATGCTCCCCCGGAAGTTTTTCGTCCCCAGTATTGCTTGAGCGTGGATTATCCGGAGGACCTCGAGCTCATGAACGTGATCTATGGTCACTTCGGAGGGCGCGACGATGTCCGGCTGAGCGAGATCATTCAGTTCCTGGATGCCAATCCCTCGGTGGCCGGCCTCAACACCCATTTGCATATCAATCAAATCCGGTAACGAGCTACGCATCCGGGGATTGAGGCGAGAACGGTGTCGGGGCGAGATTTTCCCTCCGCTTTGGCGCAGAGGCCACAGCAAGGACTGGTCAGGATAGCATGAGAATATTGGTCCTGCTGACGGAAGCCTACGGGGCTCCGGGTGGAATTCAACAGTTCAATCGGGACTTGCTTAGTGCGCTGTGCAGCCATCCGGACGTGTCAGAAGTAGTGGCGGTTCCGCGCCTTCAAATCACGAAGAGTGAACCGCTTCCCGAGAAGTTGACCTATGTCACCGAGGGGCTGAATTCCAAAGTCCGGTTCGTCCTGGCAGTGCTTCGAGCCGCTTATACGCGTGGCGACTTCGATTTAATTGTTGTCGCGCATGTGAATCTACTACCCCTGCTTCACTTTCTCCACTGGATGGTTCGGTCGCCCGTGCTACTGGTCGTTCATGGATCGGAGGCTTGGGCGCCCGGAACCCTGTTCGTCCGGCACAGCCTGAAAGCAGTGGATTGGGTGGTGTCCGTCAGCGAGCTGACCAAGGCTCGCTTTTGTGATTGGTCTCGATTCCCATCCGACAGAGTTTTTCTATTACCCAACTGCGTTGACCTCGGCCGGTTCAGTCCGGGGAAAAAAGGCGCCGCGTTGGAGGAGAGGTATGGTCTGAAGGGCAGGACGGTACTGATGACTTTCGGGCGTTTGAGTGCTTCTGAGCGAGCCAAGGGTTTTGACGAGGTCCTGGAAGCCCTGCCCGAATTGCAAAAACAAATCCCCGGTCTTTGCTATTTGATCTGCGGTGATGGGTCTGACCGTTATCGTCTGGAACGGAAAGCGAAGGAATTGAAAATCGAAAAGGATGTGGTCTTTGCTGGTTACGTGGACGAAAGTGAGAAAGTTGACCACTTCCGTATTGCCGACGCTTATGTGATGCCTAGCCGGATGGAGGGTTTTGGTATCGTCCTCCTTGAAGCAATGGCCTGCGGAATTCCGGTGGTCGCTAGTAAGATCGATGGCAGCCGAGAAGCGGTGCACAATGGCGAATGGGGCGTGCTGGTTGATCCGGACAATCCGGAAGAAATCAAGGCGGGCATCATGGAAGCGTTGAGGCGCCCGAAAGGGGTGCGTCCCCAAGGATTGGAATATTGCGATACGGCCAATTTCGAGCAGCGGACTCATCGAATTGTAAACTCGATTTTGGAGACCGGAAGGAAGGATGCGTGACCGGCGTCCGTCGTGCGTGGCGGAAGGACGCGGATCATCCACAGATTTCAAAGATGGCACCTATCAGGAAAGCCGCGGGCTCTGCGAAATCTGTGTAATCTGTGGATAAAGGCAATGAAGAGATTCAAGCTGCAAATTGACCTGCTCCGATCCGCGCCGGTTTGCGAGGGCGGATTCGAGCACTCGCCTGAACTCGAGGAGCCGTCGCGACTGATCCTGCAAACGAAGATTGACTTAGGCGATCGCACCTTCTATTTGGCGGGAAGAAGTTACTCCTTTCGGAGCGAAGCCGATCTGCGGCGGTGGCTCGACGGCTTCAGTGATGAGCGGGTTGGCGATTGGGCCAAAGGGATGGACGGAGATCTGGTCACGGTAGTGGTCGACCGGAAGGAAGGAAAGGCGTACCTCATCAGCGATCGTAACGGCGCCGCGCGAGCCTATTACTCGAATCAAGACGGAACCCTCTCGATTTCGAATTCCTACCAGGATCTCGCCAAGCTGATGAGCAAGCCCAGGCTCTCGTCATTCGCGGTCTATCAGCTCCTGACGCTCAATTGGGTTTTGGATCCCTACGCTTTGATCGACGGAGCAGCCACCACGCGGCCCGGCGAGATCATTCTCTTCGCGCCACAGCGCACGACGGTTTCTGAATACTACCGTCCCGTGCAGCTAGACGCCCGCTACTACCAATCCGAATCTGAGTGTGTGAGCGCTCTCGGCGAATCCTTTCGCGCCGTGTTTCAAAAGAGGTATACGCCGGCGCGCCAGCCGTGCGTATTGCTGTCGGGAGGGATTGACTCTGTCACGATGCTCAAATACGCCGGCCAAGCGGCGGGAGGGCCGATCCACACCTTGACGTTCAATGTGGCGGGAGTGCGGTCGGACGACGTGGAAGCGGCGCGAGTCGTGACCCGACACACGCGCAGCATTCATCACGAGATCACGATCCAGCCCCCAGACGCGGCCAAGCTGTGGACGGAATGCCTTTCGAGGGAGGCGGACACTTCGAACAGCTCCGCCATCTTGACCCTATTTGCTCAGAAATACTTAGCGGGTCTCGGGGGCAAATTTGACGTTTATGCGGGTGAGGACACGCGCCTACACACTCCGAGTTTCGATTACCCGAAGGAACTTGGAATCCGAATCAATCGCGGACTATGGCGGCGATCCCGCGTCTTGCGGCTTGCTCTGGCATTTGGATCGGCGTTCCAGCGGTTGTGGCCTTTTATCGGAAAGAACTACATGCGTTACTGGCTCGATCACTTGAAACCCGGGGAGAGCCTGGGCGAGTTTGCGCTCGAGGGCCTGATGGGTTTTCATCTGCCGGACGGATGTGCGCCCGAAAAACAAGGCTATTACGGCAGGGCGCTGGAAGAGCTGCCGAAAATCCAGCCCGATGAAGGAATGCAGGGAATTTATAAGAAGTACGTTTCCTTCATGTATCGGACCCAGTACACGGATGACATGAATTGCGTCGTGACCAGCACGACAGGACCCGCGACGGAACTTCATCTGCCCTTCTATGACTGGCAAGACGTCGATGTCTCCAATCGCATTCCTTATCGTCTGGCCATGCGGTCAACCATGACGGTTCGGAGCTGGGACCGAATTCCATTCGTGCGGAAGCGCATTCTTCGCGCTCTGCTGAAGGATTTCGCGCCGAAGGAAGTGCTGTATCGCGCCAAGGCGACAGTAACCATGCAGCATAAGCTCTTTGATTCACCGCTTCGAGATTTGACGCGCCTAATGTTGGAAAAATGGGCGGATGATCTCGTGAACGCTGTCGATCCAGAGGTCGGTAGCATCATTCGGGCTTGTGTGCGCGCCTTTGTTGCCCGCGATGTGTTCGAAGCAAGGGATGACCGATTACTCTGGTGGATCCTCCAAGTCGCCTATCTCGCGCTATTGAACCAAGTGTGCGGCGACCAGTCATTCGACTCGGTGGCGGAGTTGGAGCCGCTTCTGGATCGTGCCACGCAGAGCCTGTAGTATTCAGGTAGGCATCGCCAGCCGGAGTCGTCGATCGGAGATCGGCTCCATAATTGTGGTAAGCCGAAATCGCCGGTCAGAGATCGGCATGTTGATTGCGATTACTTGCGAAAAATCATGACGCCGTGTGTGGGCTTGGCGAGCGGCACTTTGTCGAGCACCCATTCCAAGGGACAGGATAGGATTGCCAGGGCGGCGCGGACCAGGAGGCCAACCCGATGCTTGAGCGAAGGGCGGCCAGCGCTGGCTGCGCGCGAGACTGGTGCCTCCGAAGCGGCGCCTTGTTTGGAAAATGATCCGGCGACTCGGTTGAAGGCCCTCAGGAGCAGCTCGTAGTTGCTTCCCGACGACCAAACTGCGCGTAGTCCGGAGGCTTCGACCATGCGGATCCACTCCGGCAAGCGGTGCGGGAAAACATGGGGTGCATGGTCAACCAGGTTCTCCAGCAAGACAAAGTGCCCGCCAGGCTTGAGCGCCTGTTGAATGAGAAGCAGCACCCTTTCTTGCTGGTCCTCGGGCAAGTGCTGGAGCACGGTGACCGAATTCACCACGTCGAAGCTGTCCGGGGTGACACTCAACCGGGTCAAGTCCTGGCACAGGAAGCGATGCTGTGGCATTTCGCGAGAAAGTACTTCGATGGCCTCCGGGGAGATATCCACTCCCGTCAATTGGGCGCCGCGCGCGGCGTATTGCCGAACCCATCGCCCTCTCCCGCAGCCCAAATCGAGCACCTGACGGCCAGACAGTGTGCCCACTTGTGCTTCGAGGTATGCCAGGGCCTTCCTCATGCCCAGCTGGTGAGCATAATCGACGAAGCGGTTTAACAGCCTTCCGGCCCCTGGATGGATGACGGCATCGAGCTCGTCCTTCGAATTTCGCAGGAGTGCTTCGCGGTGTACGTTGCGGTACCAATCCGCCATCTCTGCGGCTGTGCGCTTCTTCTCCGGCATGTATTACGTGCCCTCCAGGAGTCGGTGACTCGCTTGAGACAAGAAGGACGGAGCCTATTATATACGCTCTGTGGTTCGGGCTGGGAGTCATCCCTTCCGGGCGGTAAGAACAGAGGAAAGCACTTTCCTGTCCGAGGCGTCACGGTCTCTGAAAGCCGGGTGCAGCAAAGGCCGCAGAGACTCGACTTCCTAGTCCGTCAGGCTCTGCAAAACTTCTGTTCGGATGTCCTTGAATCCGGCCGCCTCGCATTCCCTGAGGTACGTGCCCATGCACTCCTGGTTGGTGCCGCCCCGGTTCGAATACATAAGTTGCCAAAGCCGACGACCGAAGGCAAATCGGTTCAATTCCCCGGCGTCAAAAGTCCCGGCCAACTCTCTACGTTGCACAGTTGATTCGACGGACTATCAAACCGTCCGCCGCGAGCAGGCGGTAGAGCGACTGCATTGTCGTCCTGGCAGCCGAGACGTGTTCCAATGCATTATGAGAGACAATCAGGTCGTAGGCTCCGCATAGCGAGTCCGGTGCAGCCTCGATGGGGAAGTGCCAGTGGCGCAAACGGTCACCTTCCTTGCCGGGAGGCTGCCACGCGAGCAGATGCTCTACACGCGCCTTCATTTCAGGCGGCCAAGTTGCAACGGCTTGAGCATGTAATTCGGCCAACTCTCTGGGCGGCAGCAAATCGCTGAACTGATCAATGGCTTCCGCTTGGCGCGCGCCGTTGGCCAGGAACCACAGAAGAACGATCAAATTCGAGCCCGGGCCGATTTCAACCAGGCGCTTGACTTGAAGGAATGAAGACTCGATGCTGAGCCGGCGCATCTGACCGAGGTAGAAATCGCACGCTTTCAGTGCCGCATCGACAGGCCCGTACGGGCCCGGGCGTAAGGTGCGGCTGCCACGGATCGATCGAACAGCGCTTGAACCCATGGCGAGGTTTTTCAGGATCTCGGTTGAAACGAAGGTGCAACGTCGAGTTCTGTCGCTTGCCAATTACGCGCTCCTGTCGTGATCAGTTGGAGTGCCGGCGCCGTCGATAAAGCCTTGCAGGAATTGGGACGCCGTCACAAACTCTGCTCCCGCGGTCTGGCGCAACAAGGCTACGTTTCTGATCAGGTTGTGCATCCCCTCTCCGGCGAGCTCCTCGGGATGAAAGTAGAACACATAGGCTCCGCCTGGCGTTCGAGGCAGATGATTCCACCTCGCCGTGAGAGTGTGCGATTTCGAGTGCAGACCCCGCAAATCGAAAACGCCCTGTCGAAGACGTCCGGCCAGTCGCCGTAGTATCCCTACAGGCGAGTTCTGGAATTGCGTAACGGGTACCTCGAGCATGCGCAGTGCCGGCTGGCCACGGCCTTGGTAATCGTCGGCGCAAGGGAAATACGGTTCAGCCGGACAGCGCAGCCAGTCTACCACGAGCGGATCGGTTCCCGCCTGGAGGTACGCAATGCTGCCGGGGAGCGCCGACAAGTCGATTCTGATCCCAAGCTGGTCGAGTTTTCGAAACAGAACGTTGCTCCCGTAATCCCATCCAGTACGGGTGGCGCGAACTGTGACGTGCCGGGCCAGCGCCTGGTAGGCCGGCGTTAGCCACACCGGATCGGGGTCGAAGGTAAAATGGCCTGCCGCGTCCTTCAAGGAAAGTAAGTGCATGTGCCAGCCAATTTCGTGTCCCAAATCTGCGAGCTGTTGCCAGAGGCCGATGTCTCTCAGGTAGCCTGAGGCGAAGTCGCCGGTGGCAAATCGCACCGAATCGTCACTGCGAATCAACCACGTGATCGGGGGCAGCGCGTCAGTTTCTTGGAGGAGCTTCCGCACCCGTTGCAGGGGTTCCCAGATGTCTCCGGCTGGAGGTCGTTCGACGACCGCCGGAAGGAGAGGGTCCACATCGCATCCGATCAGGGCCTTCACTCTCGGACTCCAACAAGAATCTGGACCAGAGCGATGGATTCAGACAGCGTTTCTTGCAGCCACGGCCTCATGCAGGCTGGCACTATACCACAAGCGCTCAACCTTCCGGCTGTTGAGACCAGAGTTCCCAACGTTGTCCGCGCGCGGGCCTTTATGGCATAATCGCCGATCAAACGCGGAGCCATGGAATCGAAACGCAAAACCATAATGTTTCCGGCGCACGGCACGCTAATTGACCTGGCGGCGGAATTTGCCCAGGAACTGAAGAGCCGGCGAGGGATCGATTCCATCGTCCTATTGCAGGGGACCAGGGACGCTATCCGCGCTCGTCGAATGGATATCTTCGCCGAAGTTGTTGATGTGGTCGCGGATTTGCGGTTGGATAGCTCACGGGAAAATTTGGCGCGCAATTTGCAGGCGCTCACCGCTTTTGAACGGAAATACGGCGGACCGTCGGTATGGCAGTTCATCGTTCAGGATGCTTGGTGGCGCGTCAAGCACTACAGCTATCCCCAGGTTCTCCAATACATGAGCCATGCAGTGGAAGTGCTGGAATCCCTCTTTGCGCGCTGGGATGTGATCGCGGCGGTAGGCGAGCTGACCTCACCGGTCTACCGGCTGGTCCATCAGATGTTCGGACAACAGCGGCCGTACCTGTGTCCAATGACCGCACGCTTCTTCCACAGGATTTACTTTGATAGCGACGTGTATCTGCGATGGGAAGAATGCCTGCGAGTTTATCGCAGGTTCATGGAAAATGGCTTTTCCCAGGAAGTCGACGCGATGGTCGCCCCTGTGCTTCAGGGCATCCGCGAGTCAAGGCTCCGTCCTGTTTACATGGACGTAAATTTCAAACGGGCCGCCAAGGATTCGGGATTGCGGCGCGTTCGGCCGCGCGTGTGGGCAATATACGCTGAAGACATCTGGTACAACAACATCATCGATGGGCCCAAAAGCCCTCAGGGACTGCATTGGACCTACTGGCTTCCGCCCCGCAAGCTTGCTCGTTGGGCGCAGTGGACATTCCGGCGACGATACTACCATCGAAGGGCGATCACTCGAATCCCGCCCAACGCGCGTTTGGCCTTGTTTCTACCCACCACCGAGCCCGAATACACGCTCGATGTGCAAGGCTGGCCTTTTACTGACCAAGCCTCACTGGTACGCTCGGTCGCCCAAAGCCTTCCAGTCGATATGCTGCTCTTGGTCAAAGACCATCAGTTAATGGTGGGGCCCCGCTCGATTGATTTCTACCGCCGGATACTGAAGTTGCCAAACGTCAGGCTGGTTGACGAGAGGATCTCGAGTCAGGACCTTCTTCGCGCCAGCAAGATCGTTTTCACCATTACAGGAACGGTTGCTTTGGAAGCGGTGTGCTGCGGCGTACCGGCCATGATGTTCGGGAGGGTATTTATCAATGAGCTTGAAGGCGTGACCGTGGTTCGCGACTTATACGAATTGCCAGCCGCGATTGAATCTGCGTTGAAGGGCACTGAAGTGGATTTCGATCGGTCGGCGCGGGCCATGCTCGCGGCGATGTATGCCTGCTCATATCCTGGCCGAATTGATGCTCATATGCTCGATCCAGGGGAAATGCCTCCGGGCAATCGACTAGACCTGGGCAACGCGATCGAAGAGGAACTCGGCCGGCGCGGTCTCTTGGCCGGAGACCCGGGTGAAGAACCGCTCGTCCGAACGCAGTCGAGCTTCCTGCCTTAGTCGCCACCCACTCTGAGTCGCGTTGATGCCTGCATAGGGTATCTATGTTCTGCTGGATTACATCTGTTAGGATACCGTAGAATGTCGACAAATGTGGCACAGGCGCACGGTGGAGACGAGCGGCATGAGAACTCTTCCATTCTCCAACCCACTCCACCAGGTCGGGCTCCGCAGGTCGGCACGCCAACCAACGGCCAAAAGCCATATCCCCCCGAAGAGTGGAACGCTACTGCGAGGGACTTTTCTCAAGTTTGCTTGCACGAGTTATTTGCGGCACAGGCGAGGCGGACGCCGGATTCCGTTGCGGTCGCGGATGAGAAAAAACGCCTGACTTACGGCGAGTTGAACGCGCGCGCCAATCAGGTGGGTCGACACCTGAGGAAGCTGGGGGTGGGGCCGGAGGTGCTGGTCGGCGTTGCCGTGGAGCGCACGGCGGAGCTGCTGGTGGCGCTGCTCGGCATACTGAAAGCGGGGGGGGCTTACGTGCCGCTCGATCCCGAGTATCCGCCGGACCGCTTGGCCTTCATGGTGAGGGATTCCGGACTCCGCCTCCTGGTGACGCAGGAGTTTCTCAAGTGCCGATGGCCCGGAATAGGACCGGAGCGCGTATACCTGGATGCACATCGAGAACTGATTTCTCAGGAGAGCACGGAGGATTTTCCCAGCGGCGCCGGGCCGGACAATCTGGTCTACGTGATTTATACCTCTGGCTCGACGGGCGTGTCGAAAGGCGTTCTGACCACGCACCGTTCGCTCGTCAATCTCCTCGAATCCGTGCGCTGGCGGCCAGGCTTCACGGCTCATGATACTTTCCTGGCTACGAATACGGTCAGTTTTGACATGTCGAAGCCGGAGCTGTTCTTACCACTGATCGTGGGGGGGCGCGTTTTCGTGGCGCGGCGCGGCATCGCCTACGATTTGAAGCAATTCGAAGAGTGCCTGGCAATGTCTGGGGCCACCGTGCTCCAGGGCACGCCTTCCTTTTGGCGGCTGCTCATTGAGTCGGGCTGGCAAGGCGGGCAGCACTTGAAGATCTGGTATGGAGGCGAGACAACTCCCGAAGGGTTAACCAAGGAGTTGTTGAAGCGATGTTCTTCTCTCTGGCACATGTACGGACCGACGGAGACGACCATCTATGCCACAACATTCCCGGTGACCGCCGCCGATGGGGCCATCCCCATCGGCACTCCGATGGCCAACTACCACGCGTTCATCCTCGATGACCATCTATTACCCATGCCTCTGGGGGAGGCGGGGCAGTTGCACATTGGAGGCGTCGGCTTGGCACGGGGTTATCTGAATCGTCCGGAATTGACCGCCGAGAAATTTATTCCGAACCCTTTCACCAATCAGCCGGGGTCGCGGCTGTATAAGACTGGTGACTTGGCCAGGTTTCGGCCCGACGGCAATATCGAGTTTCTGGGCCGGGTCGATAGCCAAGTGAAGATTCGCGGCTTCCGGGTTGAAACCGGCGAGGTGGAAACGTTGCTGGCCGAGCATCCTGGCATCGAGGCAGCGGCCGTGGTGGCGCGTGAAGATGCGCCGGGCGAGAAGCGGATCGTGGCTTACGTGGTTTCGCGAGCCGGACACTCGCTCGTCGCCCAGGAACTTCGCCGATTTCTCAAGAGAAAGCTTCCCGATTACATGCTGCCGGCAAGATTCGAATTCCTCAGAGAGTTGCCGTTGACACCCAGCGACAAGGTGGACCGCCGGGCCCTGCCCCCGCCGGGGTCATCGAGGCAGGTCCTCGCCGACGCCCAGCAGGCGCCGCGCACAGAACTCGAAGACGAGCTGGCGCGAATCTTCGCGGAGGTCCTCGGGCTCGATTGGGTGGGCATCGATGAAGACTTCTTTGATGCCGGGGGTGATTCCCTTCGAGCTCTCCGGCTGCTCAGCATGGTCGAAGAAAGGGTCGGGCGTAAAATCTCGCTGAGCGATCTCTTTGAGGCGCCGTGCGTCGGCAAGCTTGCCGCCCTTCTTTCCGACCCTCACTCGCGGGTGGGTTTGCTTTGCGCGCTTGCGGTGCAGCCTCGTGGCTCACGACCGGCTTTCTTCTGTGTGGAAGGAGGGCCTCAGACCCGGGCTCTGGCGCTGAAGCTTGGACCGGATCAGCCGTTTCTGGGTTTGGTTTTCGACGAGGCGAAGAAGCAGAGCTTGCCGATGCCTTACAAGGTAGAAGACATGGCGGCGATCCTGGTCCGGAAGTTGCGGGAGGCGCAGCCTGAAGGCCCCTACTTTCTGGGTAGCTGGTGTTGGGGAGGGCTTGTCGCTTACGAGATGGCGCAACAATTGTGGGCCCAGGGCGAAGAAGTTCGGCTATTGGTTTTGATAGATCCGCTGCCTCCCTCACACGCGCCTAAGCCAGCGAAAAGCCAAGGCCTCGGCGTCCGGCTTTCGCGGCTTCGCCGGAGAGTATCAGCCTACACGGCTCACTTGCGGGGCCAGGAATGGAGGCACTTTCTTGGAAGGTCGAAGCAGAAACTCGAGAGACTGAAGCTTAACGCGGAGTATGTTATTTACCGGCGCCGCCTTCGCTTGGGGCTTCCGATTCCGGCCAGGATGCAAAAATGGAAATATGCTACTTGGTTTTCTAAGTTTGATTATCGTCCCCAACCTTATCCGGGGAACGTGGCTCTGATCCGCGGTGAAACGCCGGGTCTTGTGCCGGATGGGGACGATTTGGGTTGGGCCGATCTGGTGAGAGGGAGACTACAGGTCCGCTTTCTACCGTTTTCCCTGAACTACGAAGTTTTTCGGGAGCCGAAAGTGACGCCAGTGGCTCACGTGCTGGACGAGCTGCTCGAAGCCGCCCAATAGACCCGAACCGATCATCGTTTGCGCCCGCCAACGCGTCGTTAAATGATGGGACTATGGTCGCGGGCGATATTGAGTACGGACAGAGCGAACGCCACTCGCCGGTACGGGGAAGCGGCTAACCGGACCCGAAGTCGCGTGCGCGGGCACGTTCGTGGGTGCGGCCCTGGATGGTGATTTGGTTCCTGGCCGCGCAACAAGAGGGAGCCACGCGAACGGGGCGCGCTCATCCAGTGTTGCGCAATACTGAGAGCGCAAAGCCACCCATCCGGCATGTGCTGTTAAGGAACCGGCCGACGGTATCCGGAATCAATAACGGGAAGGCTGCTTTGACCTTCGTGCTCGGCAGCGGAACAAGCCGACGCTTGTCACCCGCGCAACAGTGAAGAATCGGGGGTCGATCTCCAGGCCGAGTTCCCTGATATATCCCTGGTCGCGGGTTTCCGCGCTCCAATCATAGCGGTTCGGGTGCAATTCCACCACGAACGGTTCGCCTCTTGCCAGCGACCGGCGAAACTGTCGCGGTTTATGAAACGCCTACGGTGTTCGCCAGTCTGCCTTTTGCGCGCATCGCTTGTGCCTCGGAGAGGATGGATTTGAATAACCTGGCTCCGACCTCGGCGTGTGGCTCGCGGTATAGCTCCTCGTGATGATCGAGACCCGGCAGAAAGTGGAGCTTAAACTCTCCAGTTACCAGCTCTCGCCAACCCAAATCGTCGTCGGCCGCGCAGGGTGTGCGCGCAGAGATCTCTGAGCGAATCATTGCGACAGGTCCGGGATAAGGCTGGGGACGATGACTGACGAACGCCGCGTAAAACACCTCTTCTACGTCGCGCATCTCATCTCCAACAGAGTGTCCCATTGCGAGGCGAACCTTGTAGACCATCCACTTGATTATGATGGGAGCCCGAATTCGCAAGCGTTTCACCGCGGCACGAAAGTACGCCGGACCTTGCTGCCGGATCAGGCCAAGTTCGAGCTGCCATCTCTGTCTCACCCGTGCCAGTCGCCCCGCTACACCTTCCCCTTTCATATGCCTGAGAATCTCAGCCGGGTGACTGGGATCGACGATAACCACGAGACCGACTTCATCTCCGCTCGCCAGAAGCTGCTGGGCCATCGCGTGAGCAAACATGGCATTCCTGCACGACCCGCCGATGTAATACGGCCCTTTGGGCTGCACGGCTCGCATTTTTCGGATCAGGATGGCGGCCAAGTCTTCCAGTCTGAAAGGCACCGGCAAATTCTTGAACTCTGGTTGTTCCAAGACCAGGCCCCAAAAAGGCTGATCGGGGCCAAAGCGCAGTCCCAACGGACGTATGTAGGGGCCAGCACCCACATAAAAGAACGGCGGACGCGAACCGGCGGGTTGTATGGAGAGCGCGCCAGGAACCGCGTGCGAAGACCGAGGATCGGTGGTGTAAGCAGACAGCTTTCGAACCGTCGGCATCTCGAAGAGATTCGAGAGGGTGATTCTGCGTTCTGAGATCTTTTCGACCTCTGCGATCAATCTAAGAGCAAGAAGAGAGTCGCCGCCCAAGTCAAAGAAATCTTCTTCCACGCTCACGCGCTCCAGCCCCAAAACATCCGCAAAAACGCCGGCTAATTTTTCTTCACTCTCGGTTTCGGGCAACGCCATGTTTCCGAGATCCAGTCTCGAGGCTCTCGGAGGCGGCAGCGCCAAGCGGTCGACTTTGCCATTGGGCGTAACGGGAAACGAATCCAAGAGTTCGAACCTTGCTGGCAGCATGTATTCGGGCAGTTTCTCTCTCAAATAGCAGCGAAGCACTTCGCCCGTCAGCGAATTCGAGTCCGTTGCTATCACGTAAGCGACGAGCCGTCTGTCGCCCAGCGCATCCTCACGCATAACCACCACCGCAGCCTTCACCTGGGGATGTTGGCCGAGCGCAGCTTCAATCTCGCCCAACTCAACTCGGTACCCTCGAATCTTCACTTGATGGTCGACCCTGCCGACGAATTCTAGATTGCCGTCCGGCCGCAAGCGAGCCAAGTCACCGGTCTTGTACAAGCGCGCCCCTGGCTGGGCGCTGAAAGGGTTAGGAATGAACTTCTCGGCGGTCAGTTCCGGGCGGTTGAGATAGCCACGTGCCAGCCCGTCGCCACCAATGTAGAGTTCACCCGCTACGCCAACCGGCACCGGCTCAAGACGGTCGTCCAGAATGTGTACCTGGGTGTTCGCAATGGGACGCCCAAGAGGCACGCAAGCATCGTCCGGCGTCAGCCGGCACACGGTCGACCACACGGTAGTCTCAGTGGGGCCATATAGATTCCATACCGATGGGCTTCTCCTGATCAACTCCATGGCCAGTCCTGCCGGCCAAGCTTCTCCCCCACAGAGAATCTTCAACGCCGTCTCGCCCTGCCAGCCCGACTCGATCAGCAAGCGCCAGAAGGAAGGAGGCCCCTGAAGCACCGTGGCCCCGGAGGCCGCGAGACATTGCCGGAATCCATTCAAATCCCGGGCAATGCCGCGCCGCGCAACAAATACGCAGCCGCCCGCGATCAGCGCCAGATACAACTCCGGTTTCGACATGTCGAAACTGAAGGTGTTCGTCGCCAAGAATGTGTCTCGCCCCGTAAACCCGGGCCAAATCCGCAGCGACTCAAGGAGGTTTACCAGCGAACGGTGTTCAATCTGAACGCCCTTGGGGAGACCTGTGGATCCGGACGTGTAGATCACATACACGAGGTTGTCCGGCTGGGCGCCGCTGGAAAAGTCTTCCTCGCTCTCTCGGGAAATTGAACCTCCATCCGAATCGAGGCACACCTGCGTGCCAATAACGTCAGGCAATCTCGCTTGTAAGCCTGCCTGTGTCAATACAACTCGGAGTCTCGAATCCCCCACCATAAATTCCAAGCGATCTCGAGGGTAGTCCAAGTCCAGCGGAACGTACGCTCCTCCCGCCTTCATCACGCCCAGCAACGCCACCAGCAGCTCGACGGACCGATCCAGGGCAACACCTACTAGCACCTCCGGCCCCACCCCCAGCTTCCTCAGGCACCGCGCCACCTGATTGGCGCGCGCGTTCAACTCCCGGTAAGTCAGGCGTTGTTTCTCGTCCGCCACCGCCACCGAGTCGGGAGTCCGCTCGGCCTGCGCCGCAAACAAATCATGCAGGCACGCCTGGGGATAACTTCTCTGGGTCTTGTTCCATTCATTGAGGATTCTCTGCTTTTCCTCGTCTGTTGGAGCTTGAAGTGTGGATTGAACCGGCAAATCCAAGACGGGCTCCACGGGCTGTGTTTGCCGCGGGTTTTCAGCCGCCGTCAGATTCTGAGAGTGACCCCGGGTCATAGGCGCTTATTTTAGCACAGCCTAAGCCAAGCGACGAAAAGGCACGGAACCAAATTCTCCGCGTTTCCCCTAGGGCTCAACCTGGTCATCTCAAAGCCCTGAATTGATAGGCAGCATAGTTGTAGTACTGCGAGTCGGACAAAGGAACTACGTTCGGCATAGCCTGAATGACGGATTTGAAATTCGGCTGATAGTAGACGACTATAAGGTCGCGTGGGCGGTTTTCGATTGATCGCTGAGCGTTCTCAAGAACTCCGCTCAAAATGGAGGGGCCGAAAGGGTTGTGAATAAACAGCAGGCAAGGCTCGGCGGGAAATTCGAACTCTAGAGCGTCAGCCCAGAGGAGTTCAACCGAACCGCATTTTCTTTTCCACCGCCACGTCCGCAGGTTTTTCAATGCGGCTTCGTGAAGCTCCTTGGCGAACTCAATTCCGATGACTTTCTTAAACGGATAACGAGAGGCCAGCAGAACGGCTCGGCCTTTCCCAGAACCGACGTCGATGAAGCAATAGTGGCTGTAATCGATTTTCAAAGCGGCGAGCGCGTGGCGAAAATTTCTCGGGGTAACGGGCGAGTAGGCGGTCGCATCCGGTCCGTGCGAACCCTGGAGAGTGAGGTTGTGAACCCGTTGCTGCCCTGCTGTATCGATGCCATTCCAGAACTCGAATAGCTCGTCCCTAATATGCGCCGCCTTTGTCCAAAGGGTCCTCAGGCGGCGATTGGCGTAAATACCCGAGCGCACCGCCTGCTTAAGCGCCTCCAACCTGCGGGTTTGGGAGAGCCACATCGCTTGCGCCTCCATATCTGCTAATGAACCTGACATTTTGTCGCGCCCGGAACCTTCAGTGTGTCGCGGCTGCGAACGAATTCGAGTGCGTCACCATGCGCAGTGCTTCTCTGACCTTGGGCTTTCTTCATCCCGGGCACTCGTTTCGGCTTCCCCACAACGGGGAGTCCGTAGCGGGGAGTCTTACACTCAACCTGCTTCTATACTATAATACTCAATCACGCGCCGCGTTGCGACCCGAGAGGGAAGGGACGGCGCGACATCAATGGGCGATATGAGCAACTTAGGAACCTCTACGCATTCCCCCGCCCTACAACACATAGCCGCACTTGCGGACGCAAGCCGGCCCGCCCGCCAAAGTGGCCTCGGCTCCATCTGACCTGCCGCCCCGTAAAGATGACTGTGTGCAGGGTTGAACTAAAGAGGATGAAAGGCGGCGAGATCCGGGAATGGGTAGGGGCGCGGTCTTCGCTCCCGCCGTCGTGAACTAGCAGCAATTCGCTAGCCCCGAAGTGCTCCCGGGGCTGCGACACAGCGCTAGAATACGACGCCTCGATCGCGAGTATCCGATAAGCTCCGCGGACCCCAAAGACGGAGGTCCTCGCTTGCTAGTTCTCCAAAATTGATCCTGTCCACCCTGCCCGGCGACCGGACGTCGCGCTAATTAGGGACAGGCAATCATCATAAGACGGACAGATACGTTGCACTGGGGAAGTGCCCCGGGTGCCTACGCCCTGCATGTAGACCGTGACTCATTACAGCCGGCCGGTAGTTGGGAAATATTGATTGCAGTTGTTGAGGGCGCGCGTGGTGCAGCATACTGAGCGAAGCCGCGATCGCGTATCGCTGGTTGTTAATCAGGAACGCGTGCAGCAGCGTGCTCTCGGTGCCAAAAAAGAGTGTAGTCAGAACAGTCGGCTCATAATCGTAGGGGAAGCAGACGTCGTGGAAATGCACGAAGGACCCGGACGGCATGCGCGGAAGTGCCTCCAAAATGATCCAATTCACGTCCCCACCTGGGCGCACCGCGTGAGTGGAGTCGATGAACAGCAGGTCGCCGCTCTTGAGACCGGTTAGTAATTTCAGATCGGTCTCCTGAACCTTTTTTGGAATTAACTCGATAAGTTTACCTTCAGCCAGCCGAGTCAGGTACCCGGTCGGAAATGGATCGATGCAAATCAATTGAGGCACGTAGTCCTCTTCCTTTGCCGCGAGCACAATGACGGCCGTCGATACGCCGGTGCCAACCTGGACGATCCGGGTTGGCCGTTTCGTCCTGACAAAGCAATAGAGGAATTCGGCTTCGACGTGACCGTAGCCGCCTTCCCCATTCGCCGCACAGGCGTGCTCGTAAATGCCACCACGCCTCAGCCGATCCTGAAACGGCAAGCAGCACTGACGCAGAAAGCCCAGTTGCGATTCGATGTCCGTACCGGCCACGCCCATCATGCTGGAAGGCCTCTTCCAGGACTCCCCGCGCTCCAGTTCACCGATGTCCGGAATGGCCGAATAGAAGTGCCGTGGGAGAATGTCCAATCCGACCTTTTGCCCAATTGCAAAGACTCCATGAAGGACGGATTTTAGTTGATTACGCAGTTTTCGAGTGGCACGCATTCGACACAATCCATTCGGCGCTATCGGAATATCTCTTGCCCCTGCGGAACGCCAAGGGCCAACCCCTCTTGTTCATGTTTTGGGATTTTGTCCTGGCCCTGCTGTCCCGCGGGCGGGCTCTTACATTCCCTCTCGCCTTGTACTATACTACGCGTTGCCGGGGTCGGATCCCAGAAAATGGGGCGGCCCGCACGCCATCAATACTCAAAATGGGCAACATCGGGAGCACCACGAGGTTTCCGGTCTTGAACGGCGGAGGCACGCTTCCGGCCAAAAGCCTGCCCGCACCCCGCGGGGACACAAAGTCCTCATTCCTGCGGGTTTCATTGCTCATCCTCTCCTTGTCATTTTTCTTGGCCCTCACGTATCTGGCCGGGATATACCGGACGGCAGCGAATGCGGCGTGTATCGGTCTACTGATCTACACGCTGGTCACGATATTGCAGCGAGATGAAGAATTACGCCGCAACCCGCTTCATCCATTATCCTACGTCCTACTTGGACTGCTCTTGACCTATGGCTTCAGGGCGGTATTGCTCGAGGGTTTGCGCCTCGAGATTCCCTATCCCGGCTCCGCTCTTGAGCACCTACAGGAAGCATGCATCCTCATGACAGTTGCGGCGCTGCTGTATTACGCCGGATATCGCAGCAGGGTCGCCGCTACTCTGGCTCGCCGGATTCCTCTGATTTGCTTTCCCAAGGAAAAGGACGATCCGAAGCGGCTGCTGCGGAGGGGTTATGTGCTTTTCGCCGTCGGCCTGCTGGCTAAACTGACCCTCGTCGGTAACGGTGCCATTCACCTCGGAGGTCCGCTCGACCCTGTTTTCTTGCGATACAAGATTTTCTGGGATGAGGTCTCTCAGTTCTGTATGCTTGCTTATATGGCCCTGGCGGCGTTGGCGCTTACGCGGAGAGTTGCGGTATTGTGGCTGCTGCCGCTCGCGGCGGCTCAAGTCTACGCGGGTTTCCTGGACGGCGGGGCCTCTGGGCCTTTCCTGGTGTTCATCTATACGGTGATCGTTTTTTCGTATTACGTGAAGGCGATCCGTTGGCCGGTGGTCATCGGCGCGACGGCGTTGGTGCTGTTGGTACTTGCTCCCCTCGCTTACTCATGGCGCGATGCTTACGAAACCGTGTTGGTGCGGGGCAAGGCGGGGAGCGAGACCCTTACGGAGTCTCTAGTGGAAGTCGCCCGGGCCCCTAACGTGGGCGGTCAAAGAATGAGAGCTCTGGAAAGGTTTGGCGACCTGGACATCTTTTTGACCGTCCTCGATCGTGTGCCACGCATCTATCCGTATCAGGGAGGGGATACGTTTGTTCCCTATTTGCTGAACGCCGTAATCCCACGCGCCCTCTGGCCTGGAAAGCCCTTCTTCGATGTTGGCCACAGGTTCTCCATCCTGTTCCGGGACGACCCCGAGAAACGTGTCGCGGAGAAAGGGACCTTTATCGGCATCGGGAACGTTGGAGAACTTTACTTCAATTTCGGCTACTGGGGACTGGCTTTTTGTCCGCTGTTCGGCATGTTCGTTCGTTTTTTCTGGGAACGGTGGAAATACTACTTTCAATCCGAATCGTGCGCGAGCATTCGTCTCCCTTATCTGATCTTCGTGGTGGCCGGGTTTGGAAGGGAAGCGCTCTCGTTAGCAGCATACGTCATCGGGATTGTGAAGAATCCTGTCACGATCTTTGTTTTCATGGCGCTGTTCTACGGGCGCATCCCAACAGTGCTACGCTGGAATTCCTCTCGGCGGGCAAACTGATCTCGCAGGCTGAGTCTGCCGGTCATTTCGGGTGAGAAACGGTATTTGAATGAATGTTAGAGCGATATCGACGCGTTAACGAGCGCCTAAACTACCTGTACTACGGTCGCGGGTGCGAATCCCAGCGGCAATACGCGCGCCTGATCGCGCCGCGCATCGCAAGAGCTGAAGTGATTCTGGATCTTGGCGCGGGGCGGTCAGACCTGCGGCACCGCTGGGAAGAAGATGGGCGGGCGCTCGACACGAGGGGGTTGATTCTCGCCGTCGATATCGACCGGGAAAGACTACTGCACAATCCAAACCCTATACGGCTCGCCGCAGACGCACGGTTCCTTCCGTTTCCGGACGGGTCCGTTGACCTGATTGCCACGCAAAACATGTTCGAGCATCTGGAAGAGCCAGGTCCAGTTTTGAAGGAGATTCGGAGGGTATTGAAGCAGGACGGCGCTGTTGTGTTTTCTACTCCGCGAAAAAACTCATACGTTTCGTTCGTCGCCGCTTTCACTCCCACGGTTGTTCATCGCTGGGTCACGAAAATACGCGGCTTTGATCTGGAGAAAACAGACTGTTGTGTCACCTTCTACCGCCTGAACAGTCTCAAAATGATCAGGCGAGAGGCCGAAAAGGCGGGTCTCACGCTCGATGGATATACGATTCATGTGGAGGACCCCTGCTACACAAACTTCCTGCCGCCGCCACTCCATTTCCTTTTTATTGTTCTACACAAGCTAATGGAGCGGACAAGCTTTACGCGCCGCCTGTTTGGAATATACTTGGTTGGAGTTCTTGCGAAAGTTGATCCACTAGAGTCGAAGAGAGAACGCGGGCCGCTACGGGCGTGATATCGGAAACTGCGGCTGGCTTCCTAACAGAAAATAATGAAGGTGCTTCAAGTTACAGGCGGCATCAGTCCGCGATACGGAGGCAGTAAAGCGCTCCTCGGGATGTGCCGCGAGTTGAGGGCGCTGGGGATTGACACGCATATTGCAGCACTCAATATCGACGGAGATCGGATACTCAACGTGCCGCTGGGTTGCCCGGTCGATGTGAATGGCGCAGTCGTTTATCACTTTTCAGCTCCCATCTGGCCGAAGTACGCCTTTTCGCCGGATTTGGCGAAGTGGGTTGCCCGTCAAGTCAATCAGTATGATATTTTGCATTTCCACGGAATCTACCTGCATGGGTTCGTTTCAGCCGTGCCCAGGGCTCGGCGATGCGGCATCCCATATATCGTTCGTCCGATGGGACAATTAGCACGCTGGTCCATGCGTCAAGGAAGACTCAGGAAGATGACATACTTGAGGTTCGTGGGGCGTCGACTGATCAACGGTGCTTCCGCGATTCACTATACGGCCCAAGTGGAGAGAGAGGAGGCCGAACAACTGGGAATCCGCGCTCCTGGGGTTGTGATCCCGCTGGGCGTTGATGAGGATGATTTGAAACTTCCTCCTCGCGGAGCCTTTCGAGAAAAACATCCGCAGATTGGCGACAGGAAAATAATCTTATTCATGTCGCGCCTTCATCCGGTAAAAGGCCTGGAGCTGCTGATCGAGGCGGTCAGATCGCTCAGCACGAGCCGCGGTGACTTTGTGCTGGTGATCGCGGGTGAGGGCGACAAGGCCTATGAGGAGAAGATGCGGGATATGGTCCGGAGCTTCGGATTGTCAGGGCGAACCATTTTCGCAGGCTTCGTCGACGGAGCCGAGAAACGCGCTCTGCTGGCGGACTCTGATGTCTTCGTCCTGCCGTCCTACCAAGAAAACTTTGGCATGGCCGTCGTGGAAGCCATGGCAGCGGCCTTGCCCGTTGTCATCTCCGAACACGTTAACATTCATTGCGAAATCGCCGCCGCCGGCGCCGGAACTGTGACTTCTTGCGACCCGTCGCAGATCGCGACACACTTAAGAAAGCTGCTTGACGAAGAGCCATTGCGGCAACGGATCGGCCGAAGCGCTAAATGCTTGGTCGAGGAGAATTATCGATGGCACCGCATCGGACCGAAAGTGGTTCAGCTCTACCAGTCGGTGCTTGCTTCGTTGCGATCCCCGCGAAGTGAGGGATGCGTCGTTGAGTGTTGAGAGGAGATACTACGAGGACTGCTGGCAGCCGGGTGTCGAGGCCCCGCCGGACCAGGACCCCCTGGCCGAAGAGAGGGCCAGACTATTCTTTCAGTCCACGAATGAAGATTGATTTCACAATTTCAGTTCTCTCAAGATGCTAACTGACGTCACGCCGTTGGTTCTGACATTCAACGAAGCGCCCAATATCCGGCGCACGCTCGAAAGGCTGAGTTGGGCCAAAGAAATCCTGGTCGTGGATAGCTTCAGCACGGATGAAACGCCGGACATCGTAAAATCGTTTTCACAAGCGAGAGCGGTTCAGCGAAAATTCGATTCGCATGCAGCGCAGTGGAATTTTGGAGTTCAACAAGTAAGCACGCGGTGGGTGCTGTCGTTAGATGCGGACTATCTATTGCCGGAGGGCTTCACGGATGAACTGAAGGCACTGCAACCTGCGGAAAATGTGAGTGCATGGTTTGCGCGATTCCGTTACTGCATCTTCGGGCGGCCCTTGCGCGGGACTCTTTATCCACCGCGCGCCGTCCTTTTCCGGAAAGACCGCTGTCATTACCTGCAAGACGGCCACACTCAGCGCTTGCAGATAAGCGGCGAGACGTCCTGGCTAGGGAGCGTGATTGATCACGATGATCGCAAATCCCTTCCGCAATGGCTGTTGGCGCAGGACCGCTATGCGAATTTGGAAGTCGAAAAATTGCTGCGGGCCGCTCCCGGCTCCCTCGGTCTTCAGGATCGCCTTCGGGGGAAAGTCGTTTTTGCGCCTGTCCTGGTTTTCCTTTACACGCTCATCGGCAAAGGCTTGATTCTGGATGGTTGGCCGGGCTGGTATTATGTGTTTGAACGCACGCTCTCAGAAACCGTGCTCTCGCTCCGGCTAATCGAAGCAAGAGTCAAAAGCAGAAAGTAGAAACCAGAGAAGGAAAGACAGAGGACGGAGATCGGATGTCAGAGGAGGGGGGGCAGAAGGCGGAGAACAGCCATTCACACCGCGCTCCCCCGGCTTGCGCAGATTGCAATCGTAGTTTGCGCGGACTTCGATCAAGGTGAACTGATGTGCGGCATTGCCGGTATTGTGAATTGTGACGGCCCGGTTTCAGTCGACGCCTTGAACAAGGCGATGCAGGCCCTCGAGCACCGGGGCCCTGACGATGGCGGAGTCCAAGTGATCCGCGTGCCGGGCCAGGTGCCGTACGAGGTTGGGCTTGCCAACCGCCGCCTGGCGATTCTGGATCTGTCTCCGGCGGGACATCAGCCGATGTTCGATCCCGAAACGGGGAATTGGATCGTTTACAACGGCGAGGTCTATAACTTTGCTGAGATCAAAGCTAACCTGGAAAAGGAGAACGTACGCTTCACAAGTCACTGTGACACGGAAGTTGTGCTGAAGGCTTATGCCCGATGGGGACAAGAATGTCTCGAACATTTTCGCGGCATGTTCGCGTTCGCCGTTTGGGACGCCGGGCGGCGGCGCCTGTTCCTGGCCCGCGATCGTTTAGGCAAGAAACCGCTCTATTTCGGCCAATCGCGGAACCAGTTCTTCTTCGCGTCCGAAGTCCGAGCGCTGCTCGAAAGCGGTTGGGCGGCCCGCGCGCTGAGCCATGACGCCCTCGAGTTGTTCCTTACTTTCGGATCCGTCTATGATCCTGAGACGCTCATCGAAGGCGTCCATGCGCTTCAAGCGGGGCATTATCTGATTTGGGAGAACAACCGAGCCGAGGAGATTGAGTACTGGGACCCTATCGCGGTTGCCAAAACAAAAGAGCAAGATCTGGTGTCAGAAGGCGCGAGGTGGAAGTCGGACGGCCTTCCCAAGAAGAAGATGCTGGAGGAGCTGGCTGCACTGCTGGAAGAGGCAACGCGCCTCCGCCTGGTGAGCGACGTGCCGGTCGGAGTATTTCTTTCGGGCGGGATCGATTCCAGTGCCGTCGTTGCACTGTTGAGCCGGGGGAACTCCACCCGTCCCAGCACCTTTTCCATCGTCTTCGAAGAGCAGGATTATAACGAAGCGCCCTTCTCGCGACTGATCGCGCAGCGGTTCAAGACGGACCACCACGAGTGCCTTCTATCGCAGGAGGATGCACGCGAAGCGATTCCGGAGGCGCTCCGCGCCATGGACCAGCCGACGATGGACGGGATCAACACCTACGTTGTCTCGCGTGAGGCCAGGCGCACTGGCCTGAAAGTGGCGTTGTCGGGACTGGGTGGCGATGAGCTGTTCGCGGGCTACGAGACTTTCAAGACTGTGCCCAGGATGGAACGGTTTTCGCGGGCGTGGAAGAGTGTGCCGACCGGAGTCAGAGCCCTTGCAGCCGGCGCCTATTCGCGAGTAGCGACGGCGGGCGACCGGCAACTCAAGATCGCAACCTTGGTCAAAGCCGGAAGGGAAGAGGTGAATCCTTACGTCTTGGCCCGGAGTTTGTTTACGCCGGGCCAGCTACGGCAATTGTTGAACGCGCGCCGTCGACCGCCTGCCTTCGAATACGGAGGCCCAGTGACGGAATCTTTGCGCCGCGCATCGAGCCTCGATCCGGTCAACCAGGTTTCGTATCTGGAAATGCGCAACTACATGCTGAACACCTTGCTGCGCGATTCTGATGTGATGAGCATGGCGGTTGGGCTGGAAGTGCGCGTGCCGTTGGTCGATCACAAGCTCGTCGAGTTCGTGCTGGCTTTGCCGGGCGGGATCAAGCTGAATGGCCATGGGCCAAAGAACCTCCTGGTCGAGGCAGTCGAGGACCTTCCTCCGGAAATCGTTGAGCGCCGGAAGCGCGGCTTCACCTTTCCTTTCGAGCACTGGCTGAGAGATGAGCTGCGCGGCGATTTGGAGAGTACCTTGCGGAAAGTGGACGCTGGCCCGCTCGGCGACTTTCTCGACGCCCAGGGCGTTCAGGCCATTTGGGCTGATTTCCTCGGTGGGCGCGTTTCCTGGTCACGTCCGTGGGCGCTGTATGTTCTTCAGCGTTGGTGTGAGATGCATTTGTAGCCGGAAGCGGAGCAAGTTCGAACCGTGGGTGGAATCGTTGGCACATTCGATTGGGGCAAGAGCAATGCGGCGGAACGCATGACGCGGCCTCGTGCGCATCGCGAGCCTGGCGATGGCCGCAGCTCGATCGCCAGCACAGAGCGGCGCCGGCTGGAAAGGCAGGTCAGTGATCGTACTCGGCATCAATGCGTACCACGGAGATGTCTCAGCGACGCTCGTTGAAGACGGCCGCCTGATCGCCGCGGTGGAAGAAGAGCGGTTCCGGCGTGTGAAGCATTGGGCGGGTTTTCCGCGCCAATCGATTGAGACGTGCCTGGCGATGGCGGGTGCGGCGGCCAACGACATCGATTACATCGCCATCTCGCGCAATCCCCGCGCCAACCTTCTCCGCAAGGCATTTTTTGCGCTCCGCAAGCGGCCAAGCTTGGAGATGGTTCGCGATCGGGCGAAGAATGCCGCGCGCGTTCAGGAATTGCCGCACACCCTTGCGGAGCGTCTCGGACTCGAAGAGAAACGAATTCGCCAGCGCATTCATTGGGTGGAACATCATCCAGCGCACCTCGCCAGCGCGTTTTGTGTTTCTCCGTTTGAGGAGTCCGCGGTCTGTGCCATCGACGGCTTTGGGGATTTCGTCAGCACCTCGCTTGCGGTGGGCCGCGGGAATTCATTTCAAATGATCGACCGGGTGTTTTTCCCCCACTCGCTCGGGCTCGTCTATTTGGCCATCACGCAGTTTCTGGGTTTCTTGAAATATGGCGACGAATACAAAGTGATGGGCTTGGCGCCCTACGGTCAGCCGGAATATCTCCATCAGATGCGCCGACTGATTCGACTCAAGCCCCAGGGCAGGTTCGAATTGGACTTGTCCTATTTTCGCCATTGGTCGGAAGGCGCGCCGATGACCTGGGATGACGGCGAGCCTGTGATAGGTCCAGCGTTCAGCAGCAGGCTCGATCAACTTCTTGGACCGGCGCGCCGGCCCGACGAGCCGCTCGAGCCGCGTCACGAGAACATCGCGGCCTCGCTCCAGGCTGTGTACGAGGAAGCGGCCTTTCATGTTCTGAACGGCCTGCACAAGATGACCGGTCTCAAACGTCTGTGCCTGGCGGGCGGCTGCGGAATGAATAGCGTGGCGAACGGCAAGATTCGAGAGCGCACTCCTTTTGAAGAAGTCTACATTCAGCCCGCGGCCGGCGATAACGGCACGGCGTTGGGCGCGGCGTTCTACGTATGGAATCAGAAGCTGGGTCATCCGCGCCGTTTCGTGATGGAGCATGGCTATTGGGGACCACAATTCGAGGACGCCCAACTCCGGTCGGCGCTTGCCGATCGAGACGGTGACTTGCGCAGCCACGTAAGTGCAACACGTAGAATTGAAAATGAGGAGGAGCTCTGCCGTTGGACCGCCGCGCAAATCGCCGAAGGCAAGATTGTCGGCTGGTATCAAGGACGAATGGAATGGGGAGCGCGCGCGTTGGGCAACCGAAGTATCCTGGCCGACCCGCGGCGCGCCGACATGCGTGAGATCATCAACACCAAGATCAAGTTTCGTGAGAAGTTTCGTCCCTTCGCTCCCTCGGTGCTCGAGGACGCGGTGGCAGACTATTTTGTCGGTGCGGTTCCGGACCCGTTCATGATTCAGGTTTATCCGGTGCGCCCCGATAAGCGCTCGGTGATTCCAGCCGTGACCCATGTGGATGGCTCGGGCAGATTACAGACCGTGAGCCGGGACGCGAATCCGCTTTTCTGGCGGTTGATCAAGGCATTCGAAGAGATCACCGGCGTTCCGGTTCTGCTCAACACATCATTCAACGAGAATGAGCCGATCGTATACCGGCCCGCTGAGGCGTTGGATTGTTTCTTGCGCACGAAGATGGATGTACTGGTTCTGGGCAATCATGTGTTGACGAAGGCTGAGTCGATGGCGGCGCAGGAGGCGAACCCGAAGCTGGCAAAGCAAGCGATGTGAGCGCCTGGCGGGCGAGAAGGATCTGGTTTCTTCGCTCGGCGCGAAGCATCTCGCAATCAGTGGTACAAGGGGAGATCGAATGGACTGGCACGGACGAAAAGTTGTGGTTACAGGTGGGGCATCATTCATCGGCTCGCATCTGGTTGACGCTCTCATCGAGCGCGGCGCGTGGGTGCGGGTGATCGACGATCTCAGTAGCGGCAGGCGAGAAAACCTGGCGAGCCACTCGAGTAACGGCGGATTGGAGTTCATCGAAGGAGACCTGCGGGCGCATGGCGCGGCAGAGAGAGCGGTCGAGGGAATGAGTGTCGTGTTCCATCTCGCGGCCGACCATGGTGGCCGCGGCTACGTTGACCTCCACCAGGTTGCCTGTTCGACGAACCTCCTGATCGACAGCATCGTTTTCCGCGCTTGCCACCAGGCCGGAGTGGAGAAAGTCGTATATGCCTCCTCCGGTTGCGTCTATCCCAACTTTCTCCAGACCGAACCCGGAAAGATTCTCTACCTGACGGAGGAAATGGTGGGGCCGCCGTACGACGCCGACAATCTGTATGGCTGGGCCAAGCTCATGGCGGAAATGACTCTGCGTGGATACAGGAAGGAGCAGGGGATGAAGTCCGTTTCCTTGCGCTATTTCACCGTGTACGGCGACCGTGGCCACGAGAATCATGCCGTCATCGCCATGATCGCTCGCGCCTTTGTGCGCCAGAATCCCTTTGTAGTTTGGGGAAATGGCGAACAAATTCGCAACTGGACGCACGTGAGTGATATCGTGAATGGGACGATTCTCGCTGCCGAACGAATCGACGACGCTACCGCCCTCAACCTGGGCACGATGGAGCGCACGCGGGTGATTGACGCCGTGAAGGAAGTCATGCGCTACACGGGGTACGAGGCGCCGATCGAGCTGCATCCGGAAATGCCGGTGGGACCGATGAATCGGGTGGCCGATAATTCACTGGCGAAGAAACTCCTGGGCTGGGAGCCTCGCGTGAAATTCATGGACGGATTGCATCAGACCGCCGATTGGTATTTTCAAACCAAAGATCGGGATCAAGTGCGCTCAATTCTTGACCGTCGCCTGACGGAGCGGTAGGGAGCTCGCCGTGCCGCCGCTTCACATCGCTTTTTTCAATCGCTCCTACTACCCGGATACGTCCGCCACCGGCCAGCTTCTGACCGAGCTCTGCGAGAGCCTGGCCCAATCGCACGGCTGCCGCGTGTCGGTGGTGGCAGGAATTCCCCTGCTGCCGTCCGGCGAGGCACAAGGCTCTCGCCGCCGTGGGCTGGTGCTCCAGCGCGAAGAGCACAAGGGCGTTCGGATCCTGCGCGCCCGCGGTACTCGGCTTTCCAAGCGGCGTTTCATCGGCCGATTTACCAACTACGTCAGCTATTTTCTCTCGGCGTGCTACGCGGGCCTTCAATTGGATCGTCCGGACGTGGTCGTGGCGCTGACGGATCCCCCCATCGTCGGTCTCGCGGCCTATCTCGCTTCCCGTCGCTTCAGAATTCCATTTGTCATGTCGTATCGCGACATATTCCCCGAAGTTGCGGTTCTGCTCGAGGATTTCCATAGTCCTACGGTGAATTGGGTCCTTGAACGTGTGAATCGGTTTCTGGTGGCGAGAGCGGATCGGAGCGTCGCACTGGGCGAGACCATGCGGCGTCGGCTCATTGAAGGCAAGGGCGCTGATCCCGCCAAAGTCGTGGTCATTCCCGATTGGGCGGATTGTTCCGAGGTCGTTCCCGGACCGAAAGCAAACGCCTTTTCGGAACCCAACGAGCTGGCCGACAAATTTGTCGTGATGCACTCGGGCAACATCGGCCTCTCGCAGAATCTCCAGGCCGTGGTTGAGGCCGCCGTCCATTTACAGCAGTTCCCCGATATCGAGCTGGTTTTCGTCGGGGAAGGCGTCACCAAGGCGCGATTGCAGCAACAGGCGCAGGCTTTGGGTTTGGCCAACGTTCGATTCCTGCCCTACACTCCGAAGGAACAATTGAAGCTATCGTTTGCGGCGGCGGACGTTTTCGTTGTATCGCTGCGGCCGGGATTGGCTGGCTACATCGTGCCCAGCAAATTGTATGGGATCCTTGCTGCCGGCCGGCCTTACGTGGCTATGGTGGAAGAGGAATCCGAAGTCACCGCCATCACCCGGAAGTTCGGCTGCGGGCTGCTCGCGGAACCGGAAAACGCGCGCGACCTCGCGGCCAAAATCCTGACCTTGTATCACGACCGGGAATTGGCGGCGCGAATGGGCGAGAAGGCGCGCCGCGCTGCCCTTGGATTTGACCGAGCTGTGCTGGTGGGCGAGTATTTCAGGCTCTTCAGCGATTTGGTACGCGCGCCAGCCCGCCACGCCGTTCGTTCCGTGACCAAGCGCAGTTTCGATATCGCGCTCTCCGGCCTGGGCCTGTTGCTTTCCTCGCCCCTCTGGGCACTGTTCGCGCTCGCGATCAAACTCGACGACGGCGGGCCGGTGTTCTACGGACAGCAACGGGTCGGCAGGGGTGGCAAGCCGTTCCAGAGCTGGAAATTCCGGTCGATGGTGCCGGATGCCGACCAGCGTTTTGGCCCGCTGCAAGCCAAGGAATACGATCCCCGTGTGACGCGCGTCGGACGACTTCTGCGCGCCACGGCCATGGATGAATTGCCTCAACTCTGGAACATATTCAGCGGTGACATGAGTTTTGTAGGCCCCCGTGCCTTGATGCCGGGAGAGATTGAAGTCAATGCCGCAGGAAAGGAAATCCCCCTCGACGCCATCCCTGGCTTCGAGGCGCGGCATCGAGTGACGCCAGGCCTCACTGGCATTGCCCAGGTCTATGCTCCTCGGGATATTCCTCGCAAGGCCAAGTTCCGTTATGATCTGATCTACGTGAAGCGGCAGAGTTTTTGTTTGGATCTGAAGCTGATTCTCCTTTCCTTTTGGATCACATTTCGGGGAAAGTGGGAGAGCCGGGAAAGCAAGGTATGATTCCGAATTCCAGAATGAAGGATACGAATTCCGGATTCCGATATGGACACAGCGCTTGAAATAATTCTGTCTCTGGTAATGTTGGGCACAGCCTGCGCTTTGGGCGGTGTCGTGCCCGAAGCCTACTCGTTGATGGAGATCGTGCTTTTCTTTGGAGTCTTCTTGTTGTTGTCGAAGCAGACGAGGGCTGGGCAGCTCCGCGTCTGGTTGCCGGTGTGGCCGTGCCTGTTCGCGCTTTGGGTGTTCCTCGAAATCATTCCTGTCCCATCGAGTTGGATTGCTCAATCCTTTGCGATGAGAAAGCTGGATCCAGGCTTGGCCGGCCTTTGGCCGGGCGGCTGGCCGTGGGCGACCTTGAGCATCTACCCTCACGATACACTCCTCGCGCTAATGAAATTCCTGGGCTACCTGAGCGCCTTCGTTTTGGCCGCGCATCTTTTCGACTCTCGCAAGGGCCGGAGCAATCTGGTTCGCGTGTTGATACTGCTGGGCTGCTTTGAGGCGGTCTATGGATTGGTGCAGTATTTGACAGGATGGCAAAAGATCTTCACTTATACGAAGGAGGCTTTTACTGCCGAGGCGACCGGAACCTATATCAATCGCAATCATTACGCCGGCGTTCTCGAGCTCACGCTGCCCTTCGCGCTCGCGATGGCTTTTTACTCTCTTCATAGAGCGACGGCGGGCGGATCGAACGGGCCACACGGGCGGCAGCGCGTCAGTGCCGGACCAGAGTCGGCGATCTTTCAAGCGCTGTTTTATCTGTTCTTGACGGTCATCATGCTGGTTGGACTTCTGTTCTCCCGCTCGCGAGGCGGCATCTTGTCGATGGTGATCAGCCTGATTTTCATCACTCTGCTGGCATCCATGAAACTGCAAAGAAAGAGCTGGACGCTCGCCACCCTGCTCACGCTGGTCTTGGTGATGGGCTACGGATTGTGGATCGGCTTGGGGCCGGTCCTGTCTCGCTTTGAGTCTTCCGTCGTCCAGAAGGGAGCCACCCCGGGAGGCAGAGGCGGAATCTTTCAGGACGCGAGACATTTGGTTCAGCAGCACCCGGCATTTGGAACGGGCTTGGGCACTTTCGGCATCGCGATTCGCGCCTACCAGACGGTTAACGTTGATGCGGAAGTAGTACACGCGCACGATGACTATGTGGAGGCCGTTTCGGACACGGGCTTTCCTGGAGCGCTCCTGCTCTTCCTGCCTGTTTTCTATCTGTTTCTTAAGATGACCTCTTCGTTCATGGACGATCCCGGGCGCTTCCGCAGGGCCGTCACGCTGGGTTGCGTGGGAAGCACTCTGGCAATGCTTATCCATAGCGGGCTCGATTTCAATCTCCAGATACCGGCCAACGCGCTCGTCTTTGCGGTGGTGTTAGGCATCGGATATAAAGCGGCATGCATCGAGCCGCGCCTGGCTTAGGCCAGCGTCGCGCGACATGAGTGAAGCGCTTTTGGCGTCGGCGTCAACTGAGAAGTTCCGGTGGCGATGGACGGTAACGCAGCGGGCTGCGCCCTGGCGCTGCGGCCATTCCCAGCAGCCGCAGACATCCTGAGGGTCGCACGTCGGTGCTACCCGGCTACAGCCTCGCACAACACGTCAGAAAGCAAATGCTGGAGAGTCTCAAAACTCGAAACTGCGCACTACCGGCTCATCAAGATTTTGGAACTTATCGTGGCCGCTGCGAGAAAACACTAGCGTAGGTGTTCATGAACCCCGAGCGGCCCCTGCGGTCTCCGTGGTAGAATGTTTTCGAACGGCGGCAGCGGGCCGCGCGGCGCCAAATGATGCTGAAGCACTTCGAGCGGTACGCGATTGCGGCTTTCTTGCTGACCCTGACGATTCTGGTTTGGCCCGCGTCTTTCGCGGCGCAACAGGCCACGGGGGCAGTGGCCGTTTCTGGCCACGTCCGCGGGCCGGGCGGAGTGTCGGTTCCGGGCGCCACGATAATTCTCACTGAGAAAGAAACCGGAGCACGAAAGGAAACCTGGACGGACGAGGAAGGGAATTACAGTTTTCCAGGAATCGCGCCGGGAACCTACAAACTGCAAGTTTCGCTGGTTGGATTCCGCGACGATGTTCGAGACCCGGCGCCGGTGGTTGTGGGCAACCCTCTGAAGGTGGATTTTGCTCTGGCGATGGCGGTTCCCGCGGTCTCCGAGATGGCGTCCCGTCAGCGCGCGCCGGGCGGCGCAGGAACCCGGCCAAACCCTGGTTCGTTCGGGCGAGGAGCTGGCGGCCAGGGCTATCGCGGCCAAGGCTTCCCAGGCGGAGCGAACGGCGCGGCCGGGATGACAGGCGAACAGGCCGGCGGAGAGGCTAGCCTCCGCTTTTCGCAGGGCGCTACCACCGGCGGCCAGAGCGAAAACGAAGCTCAGAACGGAGCCGGCAATTTGGCGGAGGGCAATGCCTCGATCGGCGACACGAGCGCCAGTGCCGCAAACTCGTTCTTGCTTTCGGGCAGCACCGGCGTGGGGATTGGCGAAGCTGGCGGTTTTCCGGGCCGTCCGGGAGAATTCGAAGGACAAGGCCCAGGCGGCGGGCCCGGTGGAGGCGGTTTTGGGGGCGGAGGCCCGGGAGCGGGAGGAGGGCCGGGTGGCGGTCCAGGCGGAGGTTTTGGGGGCGGAGGGCCCGGCGGACCTGGAGGTTTCGGTGGTGGCGGAGGCGGCAGAGGGGGATTTGGGCCAGGAGGAATGACTCTGGGCGGTCGGGGAATGGCCGGCCGTCGGCCGCAAATCAACCGCATTCGCGGCGACATCTCCGAGCAGCTCACCAATTCGGCTGTCTATGCGCATCCTTATCCCTTGAACGTCGCCGAGTCCCCGCTCATACCCTCTTATCAGGAGCAGTTCGGCATCGGGTTCGGGGGGCCGCTGGCCATTCCGAAAATCTACAACGGCAAGGATAAGACCACCTTCTTTTTCAACTATCAGCTTCAGCGCAGCAAGCGGCCTTTCGATAATTTCTTGACCGTTCCGACTCTTGCCGAGCGCACGGGGGATTTTTCAGGAGATCCGACGATCTACGATCCGCAGTCCAATCCTGCCGGTCCGCGGACTCCTTTCACAGGGAACCGGATTCCCACCGCCCGGCTCGATGCAGCGGCAGTTAGACTGCTGCCATACATTCCTCTCCCCAATCTGCCTGGGACGGTCCAAAACTTCCACCTGCAAGAAGCCCTGCCCTCGCGGAATGACCGCGTGATGGCACTCATCAACCGCCGAATCAGCGCCAAAGACAACGCCAATGTGATGTACTTTTTCAATTCCGCGCACTCGAAGGCGGTCTCGAGCTTCCCGGAATTGACGTCCACGACTTCCACCCGCCAACAGAACCTAAACCTGGGCGAGACGCATACGTTTGATCCGCACACCGTCAACATACTCACTTTCAATTTCAACCGGTCGAGAACGCTAGTCTTGAATCCGTACGCCAATCAGCAGAACATCGCACAAGAGTTGGGCATCCAGGGCGTGTCGCAGAACCCGTTCGATTACGGTCTGCCCCAGATCAGTTTCACCAATTTCGCCGCCATCAATGACACGATCCCATCGCTTGCTCGCCCTCAGACAACGCAAGTGATGGACTTTGTTCTGCTGAACCGCGGCAAGCACAACGTGCATCTGGGTGGCGAAGTGCGCCGAGTCGAACAAAATACGCTCACCGATCCGAACGCCCGCGGAACGTTCACCTTTAACGGATACACCACGAGCGATTTCAATGCGCAAGGTCTGCCGGTGGCGGGCACGGGGTTCGATTTCGCAGATTTTTTGCTGGGCCTGCCCCAGGCGACTTCCGTGCGATTCGGGACCGCCAGCAATTATTTTCGTTCCTGGGTCTTTGCCGGATTCGCGCAGGACGATTGGCGTGTCGGCTCGCGGCTGACCCTTAACTTCGGCGGGCGCTACGAATATTTCCAGCCGTTTGTCGAAAAGTTCGGCCATCTTTCCGACCTTCAGATCGGCCCAGGCTTCTCGACCGCCGGAGTGGTGACGGGACAATCGCCTGACGGGCTTCCGCCCGCGCTGATTAAGAGCGACCCATACAATTTTGCGCCGCGCCTCGGCGTCGCGTACCGCCCTTCGACCAAGCGACGGATGACCATTCGCGCCGGCTACGGGCTTTTCTACGACAGCTCCATTTATTCCCGGCTCACGCCTCACCTGGCGGACCAGCCGCCCTTCGCCCAGGCATCCACGCTGCTCACCAATCCCCAGCAGGTGCTGACGCTTGAGAACGGCTTCCCGGTGGTGAACCCGGGCGTGCTCACCAATACTTATGCGGTCGATCCGAGTTTCCGCACGCCTTACGGCCAAAACTGGAATCTCGCGGTCGAGGGCGAAATCGCCCGAGACCTGATTCTCTCGGTCGGCTACGTGGGCACGAAAGGAACCATGCTCGATTTGCTGTTGGGGCCGAATCGGACTGGCTCTAATTCTTCCCAGGGCGGTCTCTCGCTCGGGAACGCTCAACAATTCACTTACGAGACGAGCGGCGCGACTTCGATCTATCAAGGGCTGCAAGTGATCCTGCGCCGCCAGTTCCACAACGGCTTCTCGATGAACGCGTACTACACGTTTTCGAAATCCATTGACGACGCGGCCAGCGTGGGCGGCGCGGGCACCAACACTGTGGCCCAGAACACTTTTGATTTGGCGGCCGAACGCGGCCTTTCGGTCTTCGACGTCCGCCACCGCCTGCTGATTAATCACACCTACGAATTTCCGCTTGGCCAGAGAAAACGCTTCCTGAATCATGGCGGGCCGGTCGCGGGCGTGTTCGGCGACTGGCGAATCAGCGGCGTGACCAGTATCCAATCCGGAACACCGCTCACCGCCAGCGTGCGCGGAAATCAGAGCTCAAGCGGCGGCATGGGCGCATATTTCTCCGGGCGTGCGGAGGCGACGGGGTTGGCGGTCAGCCTGCCGGCTTCTGAGCGGTCAACGCTCGAATACTTCAACACCGCGGCCTTCGGTCTTCCTCCCGTCGGCCAATTCGGCAACGCCGGCCGCAACACCATTGAGGGACCGGGCACCATCAGTTTCAACATGTCGCTGGGAAGAATCCTCACGATTTCCGAGTCGAAAGGACTGCGGCTGGATTTTCGTTTGGAGGCCAACAACGTGTTCAATCATCCCAATTACTCCGGCGTGGCCGCGATCGTGGACGCCACCAACTACGGCCGCGTGACCAGCGTGGGCGGGATGCGGACGTTGGATTTCTCAATGCGACTGAGGTTCTAGCGTTATGAAGATCTCGCCGCTGACCGAGAGGAGATCGGAAGAAGAATTTCAAATGGCAAATGGAAAATGTGAAATGGCAAATGGCCCAGAGTGGCGGCAACCAGGACGCTGCCCACTCGCACGTCCTGCCATTTTCCATTTTCCATTTCCCATTTCCCATGACCCATTTGACATTCCTTGTCCTCGGTTGCGGCGATGCGGCGCGTTGGTGATTCTCGCTTGTTTGGGCGTGGCGTGGGCGGCGCTCGCGCCTACGCTCTCCACACGCGCCGAGCCGCAGCAGTTGCAACGGAGCGGACAGACCACGCCGCCGGCGGCGGTCAATGCTCCCGCCGTTCCGAGCCAGACGAGCAGGATGGGGAATTACGTCATCCGCGCGCAAACCAATGTTGTCCTCGTGGACGCGCGCGTTACGGACAAAAGTGGGCGGCCGATCACCGGATTAAAGCAGGAAGCCTTTCACGTGTTTGAAGACGGCAAGCCCCAGACGATTACTTCGTTCAGTTTTGAAAACGTGGAACGCCTGGCGACGGCAACGGACGCAAACGGTCCGCCGCCGGTGATCAATCTGGCCAATCTCCCGGCCAGCGTGCAGCCGGAGCAGGCGATTCAGGACCATCGCTTGATGGTGCTGTTTTTCGATTTGTCGTCGATGCAAGTCGACGATTTGATGCGCGCCCTGAAAGCCGCCGACGATTTCGTTCACAAGCGCATGACGCCCGCCGATCTGGTGGCCGTCGTCACCTACTCTTCGGTGCTGAGTGTAAATCAGGATTTCACCAACGACCGCAGTCTTTTGGATAAAGTGATTCAATCGATCCGCGTCGGCGAGTCCTCAGCGCTGGCGGAGGCGGGCGCGACGGGCGAAGCGGGCACCACCAACGCCTCCGGGGAAGAAGTGGTGACCCAGGATGTCTCGGCCGCTTTCACGCCGGATGAGACCGAATTCAACATCTTCAACACCGATCAGAAGCTGGCGGCCATTCAGTCCCTGGCGAAGATGCTGAAAGACCTGCCGGGGCGCAAGCTGGTGCTGCATTTTTCGAGTGGCGTCGAGAAAACCGGCGTCGATAACGACACGGAACTGCGCGCCGCCGTGGACGCCGCGAACCGCTCCAACGTCTCGCTCTACACCGTGGACGCGCGCGGCTTGCTGGCCTTGCCTCCGGGCGGTGACGCCAGCTCCGCCAGCCCTTCGGGGACGGCGCTTTACAGCGGCTCGGCGATGCATTCCCAGTTCGCCTCGCTTCACGGCAGCCGCGACACGCTGGCCACCCTGGCCACCGATACCGGCGGCAAAACCTTTTACGACTTGAACGACTTCGACGAGGCCTTCCGCGTCGTTCAATCCGAGAATTCCAGCTACTACCTGCTGGGCTACACGCCCGCCATCCGCCCGGACGGGCGCTTCCACCGCATTCGCGTGACGGTCGATTATCCCGGCGCTAAGGTCGAGTCGCGGCCCGGCTATTTCGCGCCCAAGGATTTTCGCCAGTTCACGCGCGAAGACAAGGAAATGCAGCTCGCGCAGGCCATGGATTTGGACGAGCCCTTCGTCGAGTTGCCGATGGCGATTGAGACGGCGTACTTCCGTCAGGGCGACAACAAATACTACGTGGTGTTGGCCGCCAAGATTCCCGGCTCAGCCGTGTCCTTCATGAAGAAATCGGAAACGCACCAGACCGAGTTCGATTTCGCGTGGCGGGCCACGGACTCCGCCGGGCACACCGCCGCCGCGCTGCGCGACACGCTGCCCGTGAAACTCTCACCGGAAACTTACGAGCAGGTGGTGAGCGGCAACTTCCTCTACGAAGGCGGCTTCGTGCTGGCGCCGGGCAAATACCAGTTGAAGGTCGTGGCCCGCGAAAATCAGAGCGGGAAGATCGGGACGTTTGAAAACCCCATGATCGTTCCGGGGGGAAGCGATTCCGGCTTGGCGCTGAGCTCGGTGGTCTTGTCGAACCAGTTGCAGGAACTTTCGTCTGCCGGGGGCGGACGAGGCAATCAGGCCCCGTACCGTCCGGCGCGAGGCGAGGCTAGAGATGTAGCCGTCAATCCGTTGCGCGTCGGCAGCCGCTCGGTACTGCCCAGCGTGACGCGGGTCTTTCGCACCGACCAGGAGCTCTTTGTCTATCTCGAATCCTACGAGAGCGCGAAAACCTCGGGGCAGAATTCCGCAGGGGCGGGCGGCGCTGGCCCGGAGGAGCGCGCTTCCGGTTCGGCGGCCCCTGGCACGGCGGTCCCGCCCTCGGTGGCCCTGGTCTTTTTCCGCGGGGCGCGAAAGATTTCGGAAGCCGGCCCGTTCACCGGCAAGCTGGAGAGCAACAAGTCCGGCAAGGCCTCATATTTCGTGCAAATTCCACTCGAGAAATTTCCTCCCGGCCGCTACTCGATGCAGGTCATCGTGCTCGACCCCGCCGCGGATCGCGTGGCGTTTGCGCGCGTCCCCATGGCCGTCATGAAGCGCCCCGAGAAACCCGCCGCCGCTGGGGCGGGACAGTAGGAAGTACAAATTGACTGTGGCGACTAGATTGCTAGCCGCTAAAAAGTCGACGAAAAACGCTCCTGGGCGCTGTCATTCCGACGCTGAGCGCAGCGAAGTGGAGGAATCTCGCCCTGAAAACAAAACCCTTACGAGATTTCCTTCGCTTTGCTCAGGACAGGCTCTCGTCGCCTTCGGCTCCTCGGAATGACATTCCGGGCCATTTTTTCATCCCGCTGCTAAACCCAAGTGAACGTCGCGCCAGTGTTTCCATCTGGTTTATCGCTTGCTCAACTTTTCTTGTTGCGATAGAGTTAACGTGATTGTAAGCCGCCCCTATAACTAACCAAGGGCCGCAGGCTGCCTGAGGAAGGAGCAAATAACCCATGCGCGTCTTTGACCAGGTCCTCCCGGAGGCACTCGAGCATCGCGAGTTCCAACTGGGAACCTATGCCATTTCAATTATTGCAATCCTCTCTTTCGGTTTGGCGATGGCCATCTATTCGCCGGCGTTCTCCCACCCGTTAACGGAGCAGGGCGAGACTGCTCGAAGGGTCTTCTACGCTTTCTGCGTTCTGTCGGTTCTGATGGTCAGCTATCTGGCGGACCGTCAACTGCTCATCCGTAAACTGAGAAGGGAGGTCGTCGCGGGGAAGAATCAGATCGCGCTGCTCCGAAATGAGGCCAGCGCCGATTTACTGAGTTCGCTTCCTGGGATGAGTCATTTCCAAGATCGCCTGCCGATGGAATTGCGGCGCTGCGCAAATTCCGGTGAACCTCTTTCTTTGCTGCTCTTCTTGCTGAGCATCAGCGGAGATGTCTCGGATGCGGCTGGGATTGCAACCGTGTACGGCAGCGCTGCGAAAGTACTTCTCTCCAAAATGCGGAAGGGAGACTCGATATACGGATTCCAGCCCGGGGCGTTCGGGGTCATCCTTGCCGCATGCGATTCCGCAGCCGCGCAGCGAGCTTGTGAACGGTGCGTTAAGGGTGTTGAGGAAACTCAGCCTGGCGGCGCTCGATTGTCGCTCAAAACGCGCGTGATCAATTTCCCCGGGGACATGACCACCTCCCAGGGAATGGTGCTGGCCGTGCGCTCGTTCCTTCTTGCAACAAATCCCGAGGCGCTGGCGGAGTAGGCCAGTGCCGTTCCAACTTGTTACGCCTATGTATTGCGCCTACGTCTTGCGCAAAGACTCTCTGAGTGGCTGAAAACTGTTTGCCCAAAAAAGTTGGAACGGCACCAGCTTGGCCGTCATTGCAGACCGGGTCCAGGAGCCGCGACCGTGATGAAAGATCTACCTCTATCGAAAGTCTACCAGTTGCTCGAACCGGGCCCGGTGGTCCTGCTGACGACCGCCCGCAAGGGCCGCGCCAACGTCATGACGCTGTCCTGGCATATGATGGTTGAGTTCGAACCGCCGCTGGTTGCCTGTGTCGTCAGCAACAGGAATCACAGCTTTGCCGCATTGCGGGCGACGAAAGAGTGCGTGATCGCCGTCCCGGCGCTGGAATTGGCGCCCAAAGTCGTGGGAGTCGGCAACTGCTCGGGCCGGGACGTGGAGAAGTTCGCGAGATTCGGCCTGACGCCGGCGCCTGCCGAGCGCGTGGCGCCGCCTCTCGTGGCCGAGTGTTTCGCCAATCTTGAATGCAAGGTGGCGGATACGCGTTTCCTCAACAAGTACAGTGTCTTCGTCCTTGAAGTGCTCAAGGCCTGGACCGATCCTGCGCAAAAGAATCCGAAGACCATCCACCATCACGGATACGGCAGGTTCGCTGTGGATGGCGAGATGATTAAGCTGAAGTCGAGAATGCGATAATCGGCACACGTCAAGAACGCGGAGCTTCGCATCCTCTTGAGCGCCGCCGGCCGCTTCATCCACGTCCACGATTTCCGCATCGGTTAGACGGAACGTGGGAAGTCGTTGGCCGGTTGCAGCGCGCAGCCGCGACACGTATTTTGTGTCGTGGGTTCTTAGGTCGCCCAGCCGGTGCTGGGATGGAAGGGGGAAGCCACGGTAAATTCTTTTTGGCGCGGGGCGTTCGCTGGAGAGAACAAACGCCCACGCCACAAGGGCGGTGCGGTGGCTTGTATCTTCCACCTCGACATATTTTAGCCATCATGCCACACGTGACGAGACGCCCCGATCTGTGGTAAAAGGAGCTAGGAAGTGAAAACGGAGAAACGGCCATGCAATTAAGCGTCCCACCTGACCTTGAGACACTCATCAACAAACGCCTTTCCAGCGGCGGCTATACCAGCATTGAAGATGTACTGCGCCGCGCTCTGGAAGCGCAGGACGCCGAGGAAAGCTGGACCGACGAGGAACGCCGGGCCTTGTCCGCTCATATCGAGGAAGGCTATCTAGAGGCCGAGCGTGGCGAGCTTGTTGACGGCGCTCAGGCCCGCCGTGAAATTCAGGCGCTGAAAAACGACTGGCGTTTGTCCAAACGATGAGCGGTTACGCTCTCACGCCTCTTGCCAAAGCGGATATTTTTGACATTTGGTGCTACATTGCCGATGACAGCGAAGACGCCGCCGACCGTGTAGAACAGGCGATTTACGACGCTTGCGCGTTTGTCGCCGAAGGGCCGATGCGCGTTCATTTCCGTCCCGACCTCACAACCAGGTCGCTGCGTTTCTGGACGCTGACCCGTTACCCCAGCTATACCGTTGTGTATCGGCCAGAGACGGCCCCCCTTCAGGTTGTCGCCGTTCTGCATGGGAAAAGAAACATACGGCGCATCCTGAAACACCGGCCGTGACAACTGGCAGCCGCGCTCAGTGATTTTCTGACCGTGGGCTCTTCTCCGGTGACAAACTCCACGGTCACCTCAAACACGAGTTGACCGCGGCTGCCAGCTATCTGAGCTATCGGCTGCGTGGACCCCAAGCTGAATCAAAGTTGTCTTATCTTCTCCCGCCTCGAACTACGTCGTGAGGGCGGAGGTTGAGCAATTGGGGTATAGTAGAAGGCTGGATCTGCTGGAAGGGAGGCATAAACTGCGTGCAAACCATGCGCAAAGCGAGACCGAAACCCGCCGCTTCGGCGCGATGTCAGATGGAGAAAGGCCGGCTGTCCCTGCGCTTCGGTGAAACCATTCCTGCCACCTTGCAGGCGGTCGAAGGGGTCATCCGAAATATCATGGCGCTGGCAAGGGAAATGAAGTGTGGAGAAAGCCATTTCCCGGAGATCGAATTGGCTTTGCGAGAGGCACTCGCCAACGCTGTTATTCACGGGAACCGGCAAGACCCAGCCAAGAAGGTTGAGGTGAGATGCTTCTGCCAGCCCGATCGAGGCATGTTGTTGGTGGTCGAGGATCAAGGCTCGGGCTTCGATCCGAAAGAGATCCCGGATCCCACCCAGGCGGAGCGCTTGTTCGAGACCCATGGACGCGGCCTCTTCCTGATTCGGCGCACCATGGACCGCGTAAGGTTCTCGCGGTCGGGGAGAAGGGTCACGATGGTAAAACGTCTTCGCCGCTGACGTATTCCCAGTGCGTTAGCGTCCACCGAAGCAACCGCCCGATCGCCTGCGGCGGGTCACCCTCAGACAAGATCCGGGCGGCTAGCGGGTAGCCGCGACACGCTTTTTGTGTCGTGAGTCCTTAGGTGGCGCGGCCGGGGCTAAGGCGGATAGGGGGAAGCCACGGTAAGTTCTTTTTGGCGCGGGGCCTTCGCGGGAGAGAACAAAAATCCACGGCATCAGGGCGGTGCCGGGGCTACCGGCTTTGTTTCGAGTTGTTACCTGCGATCATGACCTCTGACATTGCTTCAGACACTTCCTTCGCTGGAAATATACGAAATTATCGGTGCCACGCGAGAGCATCATGAAAGTCCTGATCGTCGGCAGGGGTGTGGTCGGGACAATTTACGGCTGGGCCTTGTCCATGGTGGGCATCGACGTCACCCATGTCGTGCGCAAGGAGGGGCTTCCTAGCACCGACACCTTGGACCTGCTGGACTTGCGGCCCGGGTACCGGAAAAACACCCGAGTGACCTATGCTCCCAAGACCGTTGGGCAGATCAGCCCTTCAGACGGCTTTGACCTCGTGATTGTCGCTACCAGGCACTACCAAGCGGCCGGGGCCATCCGCCAATACCTGCCCGGAGCACCTCGCGCCACTTTTCTATTATTCACCGCTAATTGGGATGGAACGGCGGAAATTGACAGCCTTCTGCCGCGATCTTCGATCCTTTGGGGTTATTCCGCTTCGAGTGGTGGCCCCGATGCTCAGGGTATCCTCATCGCAACCGTGGCCCCCTCGGTGCGTTTCGGAATGTTGGAAGGCTCCGATCCGGAGAAGTTCAAGGCCGTGACGGAATTGTTCCAGCGGGCTGGTTTCACCCTGGACATTAAACCCAACATCATCGAATGGCTCTGGGTGCACCATGCTGTCAATGCTGGCGGCATAGGCATCGCCCTCTGGGCGGGAGGGATCGCCGAAGCGACCCGGAGTTTCAAGACCGTGAGGCTGGGAGCATTGGCCATCCGGGAGGCATTGGATGTGGTAGCGGCCCGTGGCGTCGATCTGAAGGATTTTCCCGACGCGAAAAGTGTTTTGAACATGCCTGCCTGGCTTGCGGGCCTTGCCGCGATGTATGCCATTCGATTCACTGAAAAGGGTCGACGCCTTCTCAAGGGGAGTCACTTCGCCTACAGCCCGGAGGAAATGAAACGCTATTACTTCGATGTGCTCAACACCGGAGAGAACCTGGGCGTGGCTATGCCACGCTTATCCGCGCTTCGCGAAAAGATCGAAGGTTACACGGCAGACCAGAATAGAAGCGGGTAGCCTCGACACGCTTTTTGTGGCGTGAGTCCTTAGGCGGCGTAGCCGGCGCTAAACTGGAAGAGGGAAACCACGGAAAGTTCTTTTTGGCGCGGGGCCTTCGCTGGAGACAACAAAAGCCCACGGCACAAGGGCGGTGCCGCGGCTTGTATCTGCCCGCTCTCAGCGCTCCGTCGGTTCCGGTCCGTGTTAGGGAGATCCTCGTGTGTCCTTAGTTGCTCCTTCAGCTTTTTCCTTGGTGAGGCCACCGAAATAGAAACCTAGCACGACCAGACACACGTCTTGTAGCGGCCCCATGCCTGGGCTTCCCGAAAGTGCCGCCAACGTGAACGCGACTACGACAAGGAGCGCCAAAACAGCTCGAGTGTCCGTCGACAAACGGATTGTGCTCAGATCAAGGGTCAGACCAGCCCGTTTGAGAAGCCAGTCGAAAATTATCAGTATGAGAACGAGCTGAAGAATCGGTCGCCCGAATTGCCACGCCTCTGCACCAACGCTTGAGATACGGTCGGATACGATCCGCACGCGGTCAACACCGCCGAGATATTCCGAAGGGACCAGTTCGACGGACAAGTACGCAGTTAAGAACACAATAAAAATAAAAGAGGCCAATCCCAAGATCCAGCGAAGTCCGGATTCCCGACGATGCTCTGTATCCATTGTTTCGCTCCTGTTTCAAGAACTGCCTAACTCATATTCATGTTGGCCAGCGTGAGCACGAGCGTGCTCAGCTTACCACGCAACCGCCCCCTTGACATCGGGGTTGCAACCTCTGTCCCTTTAGCAAGCAAGTAGACCTCAGACGCGAAGGTCAGCGCTACCCCCTCGCTTGGGCGAGCCTTACTGCGAAAGTGAGGGACGCTGCTTAAGAATCGGTTGTCCGTCGATTATAGAGAAGTCAAAGACGCAAGGTGCCAGGAGTAACTCATTTTCTCGAATCAATCGCAATTCGACTGTCTTGGGTCGTACCTTGAGAATGTAAAACTCGGTTAAAAGTCCTTCGCCCCAGTTGGTATGAACATGACGCAGATATGGACAGTGTAGAGTTCCATTTTTGAACATCAAGGCCACTATTACGCAGTGGCTATTCTCAATGTAAAAATTAATCTTCCGCAGATCGCCCAACCAACAGGCTTCCGATATTCCAGTACCAATCTCGACCCCTGATTCGTCCAGGAAGGAGATACTAGCCCTAACGTTTAGCACCGCGGCGACTTTTTTCTCCACTGACGATTCGTTGCGAAAACAAACCATCGCACCATCCACGCTCTCGGGAGAGCGCCCCTCCCCATCTTCATAAAATCCATGACCGTCCATACCCAAGCGCAGTCGCCCTGTCGCTGGCCCTAAACAGCGAATATTTGGTCTGGGCTTTGGTTCCTCCGGCTTGGGTGGGGATTGGGGTTGGCCTCCGAGAAATACCTGTTGCGTCACCGCCCCAGTGCTCTGTCTTTGTGTCGCGCTATTATCAATGGGCGGCAGGGACTGCGGAGGGGAGGTCTCTTTCTTCTCTGACCGCCCTTCAAAGACAAGGTATATCGCCGCAATCGCAATTACTAATGGCGCTAGGCGAGACATAAGGATGCTGGCCAGAAATGTACCGACAGGCCCGTTGTTACGCAATCCGGTCAAAACCGGATCGATTACGGTCCAGTGCTCTATGGATTGCAATCCCAAGATTAGGACAACGGCGATGGCCCCTACGAATCCAGCTTTGGTCTTGTTGGGCACAGTCGGGCCATTATACACCCCTCGTTGCGTGAGGTTTGTGACCCTGGATTGGTCTGCGGCGTCGCGGGCGGGTAGCCATCACGACACGCTTTTTGTTTCGTGGGTCCTTAGGTGGCGTAGCCGGCGCTAAGGTGGATGGGCAAGCCACGGTAAGTTCTTTTTGGCGCGGGGCGTTCGCCGGAGAGAACAAAAGCCCATCGCACAGGGGCAGTGTCGGGGCTACCAGCTTCATACGGGCCTTCACTGGAACTTCGTCGTGCTACCTGAAGTCTCCCCCACTATCCCGATTAGGTCTCCGAACAAGGCAGCTTCGAGTTCGTTCTTTGTCGGGACGTGCCTGTTCTCGATCATTTTCAGTAAAGCCCTCCGGGCGAGTGCGTACGTTTCGACAAAGGGTTCGGCAGCTTCGAGATTGGCACCATGGGCGGCCCGTGAGCGGGAATCGTACAGACTCTTGACTCGCTTGAAGCAAGTGAAACGGCCCCTCCCAGGCGCTTCAAGGAAAGTTGCAATGTTGGCTGACACTCTGAAACTCAATTCTTGGTGTGATGTGGAAAACAACCTCTCAAGTGCGCCCCATATCATCACCAGCGCTAGAGCTGGGTTGGAATTCCACAAACACGAATCGACCGATATAAACGCAGTGCTGAAGTCCTCGTTCTTCAGTAGCTGGCTTCCAGGCTCCCAGTGAGACTTCAGCCATTCCAAGTCATCGGCACGTAATTGTGGACCGCTTCCGCCATATGGCACTAACCTGTTGAGGTGGATCTCAATCGGTAAAAGCTCTGGCTCCTCCGAAATGGATGGGATGCTCGAAAAGCGTTCGGAAGACACGACTGGAACAAAAACCGACGCGCCAATCTTTAACCGCAGCAACGCCACGATCCACCAGATGGTGTTTAATCTGTCTAGGTCCTCCGGGCGATAAGAAAGGGGCAGAAAAAGCTCGGCTGCAATATCAATGGCCAGCCCACCTTTTGCTGATTTCCACGGTGCGGGGTGGGGCTTTCCGGGGCTCGGGGGCTTGAAGGCCATCAGGAACGGTGCCATGAAGTGTGCATAGGTCTGTGAAATTTGAATCCCGTGTCCAAGGTCGAACGTGGTGGGGACCAGCGAAATGCCGGACAAGCCCGCGTATAACTCAGTCACCTCCGGATTCATCGTTATGAATACTACACCTTCGCGGTCGATGTGTAAAAGCGGGTGGCCACGACACGCTTTCTGTGTCATGGGTCCTTAGTTGGCGCAGCCGGTGCCAAGATGGAAGGGGGAAGCCACGGCAAGTTCTTTTTGGCGCGGGGCCTTCGCTGGAGAGAACAAAAACCCACGGCACAAGGGCGGCGCGCTGGGTATCCGGTACCGGCATTGCATGTGCAGAGTGCCAGAGGTATATTAGCTGTCGGGTGGATTATCAAAACGGAAATTCAGGAAAGGATTTTGGTGCGGCACGTGTTAAGACCGAGCCGGAAAGTCGGTGCTTGGGAGAGGGTCTTAGAGCACGTGCAGAAAACAGTCTGCGATTTGGGTGACTTGGATTGCCCTGATCCCTTTTTTCGTGGGCAGTCGGATGCTAAATGGCCCTTGTTACCGCGGCTGGCGCCGGCGCGCCTCGCGCTGAACGGACAAGAACGTCGCAGTTTCGACAGGGACACAGAGAATCGCCTCTACTATAAATTCGTTGAGTACGGTGCGCACCTGATTCCCTGGAACGCGACGAGTTGGGACACTTTGTTCGCAATGCAGCACCACGGTGTTCCGACCCGGTTGCTGGATTGGACTGAGAGTTTCGCTGTCGCACTGTACTTTGCGCTCAAAGGCGGGCGGCTAGGCGGCGCAGTGTGGATTCTCAATCCCTATGAATTAAACAACCGATCGATTCGGCGAAAGGTCGTCGTGCACCTCGAGACCAGCTACCGCAGGGGTTACGAGCAGTATTTCATTAAGGAGCGAGCGAAGTTTCGCGGTCGCGTTGTCGCCGTGGCTGGCGAGTCCCGGAGCACACGTATGCGTTCACAGCGCGCTGTGTTCACGATCCATGGGGACCTGAATAGGTCCCTCGACAGCCTCTACCCCGACTGCGTAACAAGAGTGGAAGTTCCGGCTAGCGCAGTACCGGGGGCACAGGACTTCCTAGCGCTGGCCGGGGTCAACGAGTTCTCAGTTTTCCCTGATCTTGACGGTCTCGGCAGGCATCTGAGGAAATCCGAGTTGGAGCGGGCATAACCAGAGGCCTCCGAAACCGCTTAGGTCGTCCCCTAACGGCGGGCGGCGAGCACGTCGCTTGCTGATATCGACGGGTGATTCTGTCTCCAGGAGCAGCAGTGCACAGGAGGGGCTCCTGGACCGACAGAGACCGGGCGGCGTGGCGAATGAACCTTGGCGCGCTGTGGCTGTGGGAACGTAGGAGGCGCAGTCGTGAGGCACATCTGGAATTGGATAACGAAGAACTCGGACGCTCTCCAGGGCGCCGCGGCGGTTATTGTAACATTGAGTGCCCTGGTGGCCCTCCCCATTTGGCTTGGGCGCTTCGCTGGGTCGGATGCGCGTGTAGTCGTTGATTCGGATCCGGGCACGATGCCGCAAGACCTTTCTGATTGGTCCGACGATGCCGCGCGGGTGCTGGACCCGGATGGCTTCGACCTGTCGAAAACTGGACTGAAGGCCTGGCGATTGGACCAAATGCGGAGCCTAATGTCATCGCCGACCGCGCAAGGCCTCAGGGATCCCAGAGTCAACCCGCGTCGTATAGGGCGGCTGAGCCTACAGGTCCAGAACCAAAGTCCCACAACAATATCTGGGGTTCGAATCCGCCTTGATGAAATTTCAAACGTCTGGGACGTGTCCATCAATGGAACGTTCATTGAGGACAAGGTCGCGCGCGAGTTCCGAGACAGAATTGGGCCCGTTCATGGACTGCAGTCTTTAGTCCTGCCTGAATTGCCGCCCATTCCCCCGGAAAGCATACTCAATGTCCTGGTGTACGGGGATATGGAGTTTGCGCGTCCCTCCATCTCTGTTCAGGGAGCCACGCTTACGACGGAAAACGTCGTAAAGATGAGGGACTCCTGGGCCCTCCGCCTGTACAGAGATCCCTTTCCGATCTACATTCTGCTTGTTTTTTCACTTTTCATACTCTATCCCGTGATCGCCGGCACGTGGCCCCACGTTCGACGACGCATAATTAAGCGGGCAGGGCCAGGCATTATTTACGACTTGGCATGTGCGGAAGCAAAACTTGACAACGGGGACCAAGCGCTGTGGTTGCTGCAGAAGGCGTTCCAGTTGGGCTACACCGATACGGCGCACGCCGAGAAGGACGAGGATTTGACGTCGATTCGTGGTCGGCAGGAATTCAAGGACCTTACGAAGCGGCAGGGTCGCGAAGACATGCGTGCTGGGCGCAAACAGCCCCCGGACGGCTGATTCCATGCTTGGGCGAGCGCGAACGTTGGTTTTTGAGGGCTACATGCTCATGTCATGACCCGGGCAGGGCCGTTGCATTGTGAGCAGACGCTATGCCGGTGCGTTAGCATGCAAGTACCGGAGACCTCCGTTTTTGAGGTCTGCGGGTTTTCTGGCCACTGCATCCCCGGTGCTGCATTCTAACGCCGTGTCGCCCCGCGCTGCGGGATCGCCCTTGTTCTTTCGGACGGCATTCCTTCCACTGCCGATCAGGGTCCCAAGCGAGAGTCAAGGGATAAGCGAAGGCCGAGCCGCTTTGTCGTGACGGTGCGGTTGCCGAAGCGGCGCAGCGAAAATGCGCAACGGTGAAGGGCCCCGGACCTCAGAGACGGAGGTCCGCGCTGCTCGCTTCTATTTCCAAATCGTCGGGTCGTAGCAGAATCCCAGGCAGACGTCCAAGCCATTCGCGCGCTCGGTTCTTTCCTTTGGCAAGCTCTGAGCCTCATAAAACCGATCGAGTATGGCTTTGGGGACCGTCGGCGCGGCGACGCCGTTGAGATTTGGGCTCGGCACTCCCTCGATAAACACAAACCAGCGATCGCTGTTCCAGCTTCGCGGCGGCTGGTAGGGAGGAAATTCCTCGCGACGGTATCCTGGCGAACCCCGGAACTGCGGCGATACGGCCAGCGCACGAATTCTCTCGGAGTCTTCGTGTGCAACGACGCCGTTGGACACATCCTGTGCGAAACGGTATTGAAAAAGTCTGCGGGCGTCGCTAACGACGTAGAATTTGCCGTCGCGGAAGAAGCTTACGCTTGTCTCGCGGAGATGGAGACCGTGCTTCTCGACATGTACCACTGATAGGCTGGGGAGAACGCGGTCCACGATGATGGGGATTCTGTACGGCGTCACGGCGCTGAGATACCATGAGGCGACAACTGATATGCAAAGGGCAAAGGCGGGCCAGATGCGGTCGCGGATGGGCAGTTTGGCAACGTGCCAGCGGGCCGGGGCCAATCGCAAAAGCGAACATCCCGTGGCCAGCGCGACTATCGCTACAGCAGCGATCATCAGCCATGGGCTGGACATTTCGTGCCAATCACCCAGATTGAATCGGATCCATGAATTCGTGAGCTTGTAGTCATTGAACTCGACCTGGACGAAGCCATACCAGGCAAGGCACGCAGCGACGAGGCTCAGCAGGTGGCCGAATCTGCGGCCAATGAAGCTTAGAATGGATCCAACGACCAGAAGCTCTACGACGAGGAGAGCAGCAACCTCACTACGAATGCGCAAAACCGAAGGGCAAGCGATTCCCAAACCGAAGGGACCGAAGTAGACCCAGCAGGCGAAGGCCACGGCAGCGCCAGAGTAGATCGTGGCGGCGGAGATCCCGGCCCTGCGGCCGGCAGGGCTTGATGTCTCGTGAGGAGGCAAATTGGTGTGAGCGGCCTTGGAGTCTAAAACCAACGAGACCACCAGCAGGTTGAGGCCGATGGCGACGAGGATCGACAGAATCCAACCCGGCTCTTCGAGATACGCGACGTAACGGGCCAAGGTATTGCCGCCGTATCCGATCAGGATGAGATATAGTCCCAAACGGGCGGTGAATGGTATGCGCATACCTATAGTGACCAAGTCCAAGGCCACAAAGTTCCCGTTTTTCTGGGAGCGGCGACGGACGCGTGGGTCTTTCTCCGGCGACAAAGCCCACGAAGAACTCAAACACGAGGTGACCGTGGCCACCACCTGACCGTTGCTAGGCGCGGGAGCCTCGGCCATTCATGGCGGCTCGCAGCAAGGCGTTAATTCGCGTCTGGTATCCCTTTCCTTGCGCCCGGAGCCAAGCGAGAACGTCGGCATCTATGCGGATCGTCAAGGACTTCTTGATAGGCCGGTAGAACTTGCCGACGACAGCTTTGCTCCAGTCTGCCGTCTCGGGAATATCGGTAAGGTCGATCTCCCGATCCTTCATTCTCTTCAGGTCTTTGATCTCCTTAGCCAGGCGGCCAGTTACCTTCCTCATAGGCTCTCCTTTCCGACGGAGTCGCATTTCGCGCCGAAACGATGCGGATCACTTCTTCGCCGTCTTGCTCCCGGTAAGTGTGCGCAACCAACACCGTGATCGAACCACCGATCACTCCCAGGGTCTGCCATCGCTCCTCGGCGCCCATTTCGCGCTCCAGATAGCTGCGCGCGTGAGGGTCGTCGAAAACCAGCTTTGCGCTCTCGAAGCTGATCTTATGCTTCGTGAGATTACGCCGGTTCTTGACCTCATCCCACTCAAAGCGCATTCCGCGTAGCTACCGTTTCGCAGTGACATTGTACCACATGTGGGGCTTACGGCTTGGGCTTCGTTTCGATTTGCACGCGATCGCTGCCCAGTTGGTCGTTTCTGGCGTACGGCAAGCGAAGGGCGAACCGCTTTTTCGTTGCGGTGCGGTTGCTGAAGCGACAGAGCGAAATGCGCGACGCAGAAGAACCGCGGACCTCAGAGACGGAGGTCCTCGCTACTCGCTTGACCGCCCAGGAAAAGGAGGACGTGGTTGCTTTCTTGCGCAGTCTATAGGAAATATCTCCACTGAAAGACAACAACGAAGAATTCGTCGCTCTGGGGGACATGCTGGCGGAGAGTCATCTGACGCGGCGACTATTTGGAAGCATGGTGCGGCGGACCGCCGGGCTGCCATTGCCGACGGGATAGGGGCGGCGCCGCGCAAGCAAACAGGTCGAACGAAGGAGAGGGACGGAGAGGTGTATAAGAAATCATTTGAAATGAGTCACTTCCGGACCAGAGGAGGAAGAACTGGTCCCTTTCCGGGGCTGCCGAGGTCGCTCGGGATGGAAAGGATAAGAAACGGGTCCAACGGAGGCCGTTTGATCTACAATAGATGACGGCGGGGAAGGCAAAACCGAAATCCTGGTTCATACCGCTCCAAGACTAATGGGTATCGTGGAACGAGTTTTCCCAAAGGCTGCAATCGTTTGCATTTCGGGCGGGATCGGCCCGGGGACACAGAGATTGGGCTAGAAAGGCTGACCTTTTGTTATCTGATAGTTTCACCTGCATGAAAGTATCTGCGCCGATTGGCACCGCAATTGCAGAGACACATACGAGTCATTAGCAGCACTTCAGACTCTTCACAAGGCTTTGCGCCTAGAGGAGGCTTCGAATGAAAAGGTTTCTATCGTTCTTTGCGGTGGCTTTGTGCCTGTTCGTGGCGGTCGGCTCCGCCAAGGCAAGCACCGTCGTCGTCAACTTCGATGACCTGGTTGGCCAAGCCGCCGTGCCGGACGGGTACGGTGGCATCAACTGGGGTGGCGTCTGGACCTATTACGGCTACGCTCAGGATCCGTATAATCCGGAGTCGCCCCCCAACCGGATTTACTCGCCGCAGACGGGGGCTGGAGAGTATGACTTCAGCTTTCTGACGCCCGAGGTGTTCGATGGCGCGTACTTCGCGGGACAGGATTTCGCCACGGTCTACTTTAACCTGTACGACGGTGCTTCTCTAGTCTGGACTTCGGCGTCGCTGAATCCCAGCGGTGTGCCGACATGGCTAGATTCGGGTTACAGCGGGCTGGTCACCAAGGTCGGCATCTATTCGTTGGCTAACGATTTCTATGTTGCTGACAATATTACATACCAGTCGTCAACCCCCGAGCCCGCAACGCTGCTGCTGATGGGTACAGGCCTGTTGGGTCTGGCCCGGCGCCTGAAGCGGAAGTAGGGGATCACGTTCGAGCTGTTTGAGCTTGCAAAGCGACCGCGGACCTCCGCCTGTGAGGTCCGCGGTTCTTCTTTTTTCACGATGCCCCTTGGCCGCGGGCGGTCAGATTCGCGTTCCCGGACCCGAAGGCATACTCGCCCGGTCAATCGTCAGTCCACAGCGCCGCTCTTCGTCTGCCGCGCTCACACCGGAATATTCGTTCACGGTGGACCATCGCCAGCTCTGGGATCGCTGTACCAGCCCGGCTTTCACCGGGTACAAGTAAATATACTCCACCTTCTCGTTGTATCCTTTCACCCTGCGCAGGGCACGATCAAAAAAGCGTCCCTGCCTTAAATACAAATCTTCAACTGTTTATTTCACTTCCCCGAATGAAACCACGCGTACCCCGGTCGTCACCAAGTCGCGCAGGACTTTCGCCAACTCTTCCTCCGAACCCGCGAACTTGTAGACTAAGCATCATCAACGTCAACGCGCGCACAAACGCGAAAAGGAGAATCTCAATGCCATACATTAGGGTAGGGAAGGAAAACTCCGGCAACATCGATCTTTACTATGAGGACCACGGCTCGGGTAAGCCGGTTGTCCTTATCCACGGATATCCGCTGAGCGGTGCTTCCTGGGAGAAGCAGGTCGCGGTGCTTCTGGCTGCGGGTCACCGTGTCATCACCTATGACCGCAGAGGATTCGGCAAGTCCAGCCAGCCAACAACGGGTTACGACTACGACACCTTCGCCGAGGACCTGCACAAGCTCGTGACGCAGCTCGAATTGCATGATTTCGCGCTGGTCGGTTTTTCAATGGGGGGCGGCGAAGTGGCGCGCTACTTGGGCAAATACGGATCGAAGGGCGTGAGCAAGGCGGTATTCATCTCGGCAATCCCGCCATTCCTCCTGAAAACGCCGGACAACCCGGAGGGCGTGGACGGCAGTGTTTTCGAGGGGATCCAGAAAGCCATCGTCGCAGACCGTTACGCGTTCTTCACCGAGTTTTTTAAGAATTTCTACAACACGGACCTCCTGCTGGGCAAGCGTGTCAGCGAACAAGCCGTCCAGGCCAACTGGAACGTCGCAGCCGGGGCCTCGGCCACGGCCAGTCTCGCTTGCGTATCAACATGGCATGAGGACTTCCGCAACGACTTGGCTCGCGTGGACGTGCCCACGCTGGTCATTCACGGCGATGCGGACCGGATTCTGCCCATCACTGCCTCGGGACTCCGGACCGCCAAGCTGATCAAGGGAGCCCGCCTGTTGGTGGTAAAGGATGGGCCGCACTGCATAACTTGGACACACGCAGAGCAGATTAACGGTGAACTGGTGGAGTTTCTTAGGAAAGATAAGTGACGTTCTCAAGCGGGTAGCACAGCGCGGCGGAGCCGCAACCCAACGACCAAGCAGTTCTTATGTTAGTAATACCTCACAGTGTATACTTTTCTTGCTAAGAAAACAACAGTTTACGAGATTGAAATGCAGAGTTATCCGGCCCCCAGCCGGGGCCTCGCGCGGACCCCTTTTGGGGTCTGCGGAACTTAAGATAATGGGAGTTGCGGCTAAAGGAGACGATCGACAGCGAGGAGCGACTGGTCACTGAATCCGGGAAGGCAATCGGGCCGTAGGTGGAGGCTGATGAGGCATTCCTTCGCGAAATCGTCCCCGCCCCGTCGGCGCCCGCGCGTGCCGCCCTCGCCGGGCGCTGCGCCCGATATTTCACATTCGAGATTCCAAATTTCAGAGGCAGGGCCAGGCGGGTAGGCACCGTCGGCCTCCCCGGACCCCTATTACCCATCGGAGAGAGTTTTCTAGGATCGCTGACGAAGATACAAGCCACGCTTGGTGCTCTTCCATGCGTTTGTATTTTGCGTGCTCAGCAATTCACGGTTAGTTCCAAGGACGAATTGACCGTGGCCAGTGTTCTGTCCCACTTAATTGTTTACAGGCGTTCCATTGAGCCCTTCAAGGCGGTAGCTGCCGCTACCGCAGTCCAGGGCGGGCTTCGCCCGCAAGCCATGAAAGCGCCGCAGGCGCCATGGGCGGGGCCCCGAGCACCGGGGGCGACAGCGAAGCTGCCGCTTTGCCCTGGCATTGGCAAGAGTTGGACGGGACAGGAGACCACCGCCTCGAAAACACCTGCCATCCTGCGTCGAGCTTCACTCTGGCGAATTCCGATGACGAGATGCGCCGGCGTCCGCCTTCTGGTCAACCGGCTTCAGTTGCGCAAGCATCTTCTCGATGGCCTGCCCCAGCTCGTGGGGAGAGTGTATCTTGAAAACGGTTCCATCGCGGGCTTTAGTCAGATACCCAATCGCGTCCGGAAATTCGGTCGACGCGTACTCGAAGTAGAAGAACCGTGGCTGCCTGGTTTCGCGCGGCTTGAGCATCTCCTTCGGGATCTTCTGCCCCCTGCGGGTGGAGGGTCCCAGGAAGATCACGGCATCCGATGGCTCCGGAGCGATCAGCTCTTGATTGGTCAGATCGGCCAGCATCTGTGCCCAGCCCTGGCGCTGCTCGAGGACCTGAACCGAAACGGTTCCCAGTTCGAGATCGCGGAAGGCTTCCTGGAGGCTGGCGAATCCGGAAGGCACAAACGGATCGGCCCGCAGAATCTCTCGCTGCTGGTCGAGATTGAACGCTACCAGCCGTACGGACTGGCACGGCGTCTTCTGGAGCAACGAAGAGAGAAACCGCAGTAGAAAGGCTTGGTCCCAGGCCCGCAGCTTGAGGGCCCCGCCATTGGGGGGCGTAGCTCTCCCAAGGCGCGACCTGACCGGCCGAATGTTGAGGGGGGCAGCGTCGAGCAATACGGTCAGCCGTAACCCCTCGCCGCCAGCCTGCGGACCGTCCCAGTGGGGAAACTTTGGCGGCGAAACCGTGTGCGCCGGGAGGACGACGGGCACCTTTGCTTGCTGGCGATGGGTGACTTCAATCTTCCACTGTCGTCGGGAAGTCCGATGCTGGCTTCCCATTTGGTGTCTGTGACCCTTCGCACACCCGATGGCGTGCCCGGCCTGAGGGCCTGCTCTGGCCTCGCATCCAGGTTGGTGTGAATCCCAGTTGGTCGCCGTGATTGATTTGTCAGTTGAAGCAACCCTGGGCCTGGCAATTGCGGAAAACCTACGCGGGGAAGCGGGCGAACCACAGCTTGTATCGTGGCCAGCGGGCGGCAGCGGCCGGGGGCTCTGCCAGCGTGGGCGTTTTTGGTTCTGAATATTCCACTGGGAGGCGCGCCTGGCAAACCTGAATCGGGCCATGGGCGACAAGAGTTCTTCCGGCTTTGTATTACTCTCGATATATTAACTGATAGCTAATAAAAGGACGAGAATCGGCCGCTGAATGTAACTTTTGAAACTTTTGCAACTTTTGAAACTAATTTTTTCATCTGCTGGAAATAAAGAAGTTGCGCCGAAATAAAATTTGCAGAAATTTGCGATTTTGGGAAAAGTGTGGCATTTTGCCCCACCGCTTCCATTTTTTGTAGAGTCACTTTTTCGATGACAACTCGCGAAAGATCATTCCTGTTTGGCGCCACCCGAGGGTTCCGTCACGTCGGTATCCGCAGGGACCAAAACCACGTCGTCCACCCAGGCTTTGCCGGCGATTAGGTTATCGAGCTTCTTGGTGGGTGTGCGCACCACGCCGACGACAACGAGTTTCGTGTCGGGGCCTGCCGTGAAATTGAATTCCACCGGAAGCCAACCGCTGGTGTCTCCCACGAAGTTTTCTGAGAAGCGATCCAAACGCCTTGG
>Ga0208034_1000181_pt1 | contig 58371 bp, 44 predicted proteins | sample June2015DPH_8_10_FD_184699 | JGI IMG/M metagenome (GOLD analysis project Ga0208034, IMG submission 184699) | Peatland microbial communities from SPRUCE experiment site at the Marcell Experimental Forest, Minnesota, USA - June2015DPH_8_100... | ecosystem: Environmental > Terrestrial > Soil >...
CCGGCGAAGGATCGGATCCACCAATTCCCACTGTTCATCTGTCAGTTCCCAACGGCCTGCCATTCAAGTCCGCGGAGACGCCTTGAGCACATCCAGTTTTGCAGATTCCGCCAACCAAAATGTTTATGAGATGGGTTCTAGGCCATTTATGCCGTACTCTTATATGTGATGCAGGTTGCAGCGGGCGAGGATTGGCTTAACGTTTGAAGCTCGGGCAACCCGAGAGCCGTAACATACATCGCATCGGGCGCGAGCCATTGCGGTGTTCATCACGAATGCCAAGGATCTCTAAGAGCTGAGTACGAATGTGAACACAACGCCGGCCACACTCGGCATTCATTGCAGATAGTCAAGATAGATTGGTCTGCGCCTGCCCTGCCTCATCGTCTGCCGAAGCCAAGGGCAAACGAACCGTGGCGCGGGCGCCATCGCCGTCCTGTCGATTCTCGAGCGCAATCTCCCCGCCGTGCGCCCGCGCGATCTGCTGGGCGAGCGGCAGGCCAATGCCGCTCCCAGAGGACTTGGTGGTATAGAACGGGACAAAAAGGTTCTCGGAATTGGCGATACCCATTCCGCGATCTTCGATTACGATCTCGACGTCAGCCCCATTTTTGGTCCATGTGACACGCACCGGCTTTGCGCCGTTGGTCAATGAAGCATCGGCAGCGTTAGCCAAAAGATTGATGAGCATCTGCTCTAACTGATCGGGATCGGCAAACAAGATGGCCTGGGGCCCGGGTTGCAGGTCGACGGGAAGCCGCTGCTCGAGCAGGACGACGCGCTCCAGGAGCGGAGCAAGAGGAACGGGCCGAAGTTGCGGCGGAGGCAGCTGGGCGAGCCGGCGATACGATTGCACAAACCGGTGCAGTGCGTCAGCTCGTGCTTCCACAACGCTCAAGCCGCGGCGAAAATCATGTTGCGCGTCGCCGGGAAGACCATCGACGCGCGCCAGCAGACTGCCGGCGATGGACTTGATGGGAGCAAGCGAATTGGAGAGCTCGTGGCCGAGAACGCGAATCAGGCGCTTCCATGCCGTCTGCTCCTCTTCCCTAAGAGGAACGCTCACGTCGGCCAGCAGGAGCAGGGTGTGCGGCGCACCTTCCTGGCGAAAGATGGCTTTGCGCAACAGCCAGCGCGCCTGTCCCGAGCCGAAGGCATGAATGGTGTGGTCGTTGGCGCTGAGAAGCGCATCCAGACCCAGCTCGCGCGCGCTTCGGCCGATGCAGCGGGAGTATGTCGTACCCAGAAGCTTCAATCCCACATTGTTCACAAGTTGCAGCAGGTTCTCGCGGTCAAAAGCGAAAAGCGGTGTGTGGATTACCTCAAACATCCGGGAGACGAGGGCAACGGATTCAAGCGAGCGCACACGCTGCTTCTGGAACAGATCGGCGAGGGCATTGACCTCCGCTGCCAGCTCGCCGACGGCATCTTGTGCGCCCGCCCCGCGCGCGCGGAAGGATGTGTCGCCTTCGCGGAGCGAGGCCAGTACGTTGGAAAGTGTTTGCAGCGGACGAACGATGGTATCGACGAGCGAGCTTGCGACCAGCGCGAAATAGATCAAAAGGCCGACGGCTAGAAGCAGGGCCAGTGAGATGCCCATTCGCCGGTCGAGAACAAAAGCAGCGACGATGATAAGGCCGGGCAGTATGAGAAGCAGGCAATACCACCACACCCGGCGGATGGCCGAGAGTTTATGCTTCTGCGTGCCGCGCTCATAGGCCATATTTTTCCATGCGCCGGTAAAGTGCCGCGCGACTCAGGCCCAGCGCTTCAGCTGCCTGAGAAATATTGTTGTTGCAGCGCCGCAGGACCTTCTTGATGAGGAGGGACTCGACCTCATCGATGCTCATACTGTCAAAAGACTGCGCTCCGGAGCGCGCGCTGGCGATAGCGAGGTCCGATGGTTCCACCTCCTCGCCGCGGCACAGCAGCACAGCCCGCTCCACTGCGTGCTCAAGCTCGCGTACGTTCCCCGGCCACAGGTAATGCATCAGTTGCTGCATAGCAGGGGCAGAAAAGCCGCTCACTTGCTTTCGATAACGCGCCCGGTTGCGGTTGAGAAAGTGCCCCGCCAGCAACGGAATGTCTTCGCGCCTGTCGCGCAGTGGGGGCAGGTGAATTTCGACGGTGTTGATGCGGAAGAGCAGGTCCTCGCGAAAATTGCCAGCCTTCACCTCTTCGTCGAGCTGAGCGTTTGTTGCGCACAAGAGGCGCACGTCCACATGACGCGTCTGCGACGATCCCACACGCTCGAGCTCGCCGGATTCGAGCACGCGCAACAGCTTGGCCTGCTGGTGAAGGGTAACATTGGCAATCTCGTCGAGAAACAGCGTGCCTCCGTTGGCCAGCTCGAAGCGGCCGACCCGGTCGGTTCGCGCGTCGGTAAAGGCGCCCTTCACATGGCCGAAGATCTCGCTCTCGAAGGTTCCCTCGGGCAGCCCGCCGGCATTCACGGCCACCAGCGCCATCCGCGCGCGCGGCGACGCGGAGTGCAGCAGCCTGGCAACAATCTCTTTTCCCGTACCATGCTCGCCGGTGATCAGGACGTTGGCATCGGAAGGTCCCACGCGGGCAATCAAGTCGAGCACCGGCTGCATTGCCGGAGCCTGGGCAATAAACTCCGGCATACCCTCGGCCTGCAACAGGCGGTTCTCGAGTTCGAGCTGGCGGGCGCGGCGCAACGCCTGGTGCAGCTCCGCGTGAACGCGAACGAGCGAGAGCAGGCGCTCGTTTTCCCAGGGTTTCTGGATAAAGTCGCGCGCGCCGCGCTTGATGCACTCGACAGCCAGACCGATGTTGGCCCACGCGGTCATGACGATGACCGGCAGCCGCGAATCATATTCATGAATCCGCGCAAGCAGATCCAGGCCTTCCTGGCCGGAAGTTGTATCGCGCGTGTAATTCAGATCGATGAGAAGCACGTCGTAGTCGCATTGGCCCAGCGCTTCCATAAGCAACCGCGGCGAGCGAACGCAATCCACGTCGATGCCGTGCGGAGACAGCAATAACTCGACAGCTTCAAGGATATGGGGCTGATCGTCGGCAGCCAGGACGCGGATTCTTTCTTGCTTAGCGGGAATGGTCTTCCTCCATCGCACTGATGGTATCGCCCCCGATAGCCTGCAGGGCGAAAATAACTGTGAACGTGGTGCGCCCGATGCAGTCGATCCAAATTCCCTCAGGATTACGGTTCCCTTGCATGATATCCAATGTCCTTCATTCCGGGTGTTTCAATCCGGCGACTGCGACGGCGTGGGCCGCTGCGCGATGCATTGGACGCTGCAGCCGAATTTATGGCGCACGCGTCACGACGCCTGCTTTTGCATCGTCGATCGAAACGCCCATCCGCTCCAGCGTCTCCCCGGTGGCGCGGTCGATGTCCACCTTGGCCTTTTCCTGCGCCGTCTGCGCAGCCACCAGGGCGGACTCGGCAGTGGCCAGGTCATGTTGCGCGACCAGCGTATCGTAGCTGGACATTGCGCCAAGCTTCTGTTCCTGCACGGCGACGTCGAACGTATGCTGTGCCAGGTCACGGGCTTTCTGAGACGCATTCACGCGAGCTTCAGCCTGCTGCAGTGCAAACTGCGAGTTGCGCACGTCGAAACGGATACTCTTCTTCTGCTCCTCGAAAGTGATCTGCCTCTGCCGGTATTCCAGAGCAGCGCGAAATTGATCTGCCTTGGCAACCCGGTTGCGAAGGTTGATCGACAAAGTCATTCCAACCTGGTATTCCGGCGAAGAGTAATTGAAGGTGTTTTCGAGCATGCTGCCAAATCCGGTTGGCAAGCCCGAGGTACATTGCTCTGGCGACAGAGAGCAGTACAGATTCTTCGGACCTGCAGTGCCGGCTCCGGAATAAAAGCCATACGCATTCAAAGTTGGCAGCAGCTCGCTTTTGATCGATCGGAGACTCATCTGCGCAACTTGCATTGCGATCTCATCCTGCTCGACGTCGGGGCGGTTCTTTTCGGCTTCGGCGATCAGATTTTCGATGGATTCTTCCGCGTTGGGATCGGGAGGACCGGCTCGATCAAGAGGAATAACGGGCATTTCGTCAATAGCCGGATCGTCCATTTTGGTGATTGCGTTTTTCATGAGCAGTTCATTCAAACGAAGGTTGGCGCGCGAGACGGTGAGTTCGCCTTCACTGGCCGCTTCGTCCGACTGGTCCTTGATCACCTGCATTTCCGGAATGGCGTTGAGCTGAAGTTCCTTCTGATCGTTGTTGAGAGTCTGCTGCGCAAATGTCAGAGAGCGCTCCTTGACCTGCTCATCCTGATAGGCGTTCACAAGGTCCCAGTAGATGTTTTCGACTTGCGTAACGGTCGCAATCACCTGAGCGCGAAAAGCCAGATCGGTGATCTGAAGGTTTTTCCTGGCAATGTGCATATAACGCTCATTGGTCGACACGCCAAATCCAGCGAGAAACTGCTGCGTGATGAGCACCGTCAGATTCGAATAGAGGTCTGGATTAACCGCTTCATAAGTATTGTTATTTGCGTTCCGCTGACCGAGGTAATTGACGTTCACGCTGGTTCCAAGGGGAAACGACTCCGAGAAGTTTCCCAGACCCTGGATCTGGTTTTGCTTGCAGATGAGGCAGCCGTTCAGAAAGCCATTTGTCTCCTGGATGACGGTGTGATCCACGTATCCTCTGAACGTCAGATAGGGATCGAAGGAACTGACTGCGGTTCCCGCACCAAGCGTTGACGTCACGATGCCGCCGGCGCCGGCAGCAGACCCTGAGCTAGTGGCTCCCGAGCCGCTGGACTGCGATCCAAAGCCTCCCTGAGTCGATGACTGCACAATAGCCGTATTGACGCCGTTCACGCTACCGCCCGCTTTGGTGCGCGCCAGGTCAGTCTGGGCGATGGGAAAGTTATAGCGGAAGTAGGCGAGATCGAGATTATTCTCGATGGCCAGGGAGATTGCGTCGTACAGCGAGATGTACAGCTTGCCGTCGCGGATGAGATTTGCCAGGCGCGGCGAGTTGCTAAGGTCCAGCGGAGGCGCATCGCTGGCCCTATAGGCCGAAAACGGCTTATGCGAGTGCGGCAGTTCTACATGAAACGGCTGCTGGGCGCCGGCCGGCTGCTGTGCCTGCCGCATCTCTTCTGCCAGGGAAGGAGGCGCTGCCGCAGGTGGAGTCGGTGGCGTTGGAGCTTCCGGGACTGGTGCAGTCGCCTGCGTTGGTTCGGACGCAAGTTGTGAAGACGGCGGTTGAGCGGCAAGCGCCATGTTGACTTGTACGAGCAGGATTGCGGCAAGAGCTGTGGCGCGTACGGGCGAGGGGGCAGTCTGTCTGTTCATAAAATCCTTCCGGGAAACGTCACCGCGCGCCAGTCTCCATTGGTTTAGGCTCCAGCTTCTCGTCGCGCGTGATCCAGCCATCGCGCAACTCCACAATGCGATGGCTGTAGCGGGCATTCTCCTCAGAGTGCGTCACCTGCACGATGGTCGTTCCCTGGCGATTCAGTTCGCAAAAGAGCTGCATGATCTCGCGGCCCTGCGTGGAGTGCAGGTTGCCGGTGGGCTCGTCGGCCAGCAGCAGGGCGGGCGCATGCACCACGGCGCGCGCGATGCCCACAAGCTGCTGCTGTCCGCCGGAGAGCTGCGACGGAAACAGGTCTTTCTTGGCCACAATCTGGAAGCGGTCGAGGATGTCGGCGACCATGCCTTGCCGTTCCCTGGCAGGCATATTCTTGTAGGAAAGCGGGAGCTCGATATTCTCGGCGACGGTGAGGTCGTCGAGCAGGTGGTAGCTCTGGAAGACCATGCCAATGCGCTCTCGCGCAAGGTCGGCTCGTTGCTTGCGGTTCAGCGTGTGAATGGGCGTCTCGCCAAACCAGTACTCGCCCTTCCAGCCATCGTCGAGCAGAGCCAGAATATTAAGCAGCGACGACTTTCCGGCACCCGACGGGCCCATGATGGTGAGGAATTCGCCTTCGCGGATGGTGAGGCCAACGCGGCGCAACACCCATTCCTCCGTGTGGCCGTTCTTGTAACTTCGTTCAACATTCTTGAGTTCGATCATGATTCTCAACTCACTCCAATCTCGCATCCGGACATTTCCGGCAGATTTACTCCGTGCGCAATGCCTGCATAGGATCGATGGAAGCGGCGCGGCGCGCAGGCAGCCACCCAGCGGCGGATACCGCGACGGCCAGAACAGCCAGCGCGCCGACAACTGAAACGGCATCGAGCGGGCGCACGCCAAACAGAGCCGCGGCCTCAACCCGCGCGGCGGCCAGCGCCAGCACAGCGCCGATGGCCAACCCGATCGTCGCCATGCGCAGGGTGTCGAGCGCTATCAGCCGGGCCGTCGCACCCCGCGTGGCTCCCAACGCCATGCGGATACCGATTTCGCGCCGTCGCTGGGCGACGCGGAAGGCCAGGAATCCATACAGGCCGACCACGGCGAGCCCCAGACCGATCAAGCCCAGCGCCGTCACCAGCTCGGCCATCATCTGGTAATTCCCGGCGGAATAACGGATGAGCTCGGGAAGAGACGTGACCAGCATGGGATCGAGCTGCAGGTTGACGTGGATCAGCGCCTGCCGCGCGTTCTGGGCGATCTGCATCGCGTTCTGGCGGGTTCCGAGAACGAACGCGATCTCGCCCATGTTTCCCAGATTGGCGCGGTATTGCCGCCACGGGAGATAGAGAAACGGCTCCGGCATTTCGCCGATCTGCACGATGGGCGCGTCTTCGGCGACGCCAACGATCTGCGCGTCGAACGTGGGACCGGAACCGGCGCTGGATTTGAGGAGTCGAACGGTCTGCCCGATGGGATTCTGGCCGGGCCAGTATTTCTGCGCCATGGTCTGGCTGATGACGACGACCGGAGGGCCGCCCGCATTGTCCGCGGCAGCGAATCCCCGTCCGCGGAGGACGCGCGTGCCGGTCACATCGAGGAACTCCGGGCTCACCGCGTTGAACTTGATCTCGAAGGGATCGCGTAATTCCGGATGGCTGGGCAGCAGAGCCTTGACCGCGATGCCGCCTTCGGAGGGCATCAGCGGCGAGCGAATCCCGTAGCCCACGCTCTCCACGCCGGGCAGCCCGCGCAGGTTCGTCAGCACGGTGTCGCGCGCCGGCCCCTCGGGCTCCTGCGCCCAGACGATCAGCACTTGATTGCGCGTGAGGCCGATATCCCGCGTGCGCGTGTTGAGGAAGCTGCGCACCAGCGCGCCGGTCGAGACCAGCAGCGCGAAGGAGACGCCGATCTGGAGCCAGATGGCGGCGCGGCGCATCAGTGGAGTTTTGCCGGCCGTCCGCGTGACCGCGTTGGCCTGCAGCACCGGCAACAACTCGCAGCGGACCACCTGGCTGAGCGGAACCAGCGCCAGCAGCAGAAGCGTAATCAACGCCAGAGCCGACGCGAACAGGAACGCACGCGCATCCAGCGGGAAGCTGATTCCGTAGCCATACGACTCCAGCATGGCCGGCTCCAGGATGAGCAGGCGCGGAATCAGCGCGGTCAGGATCGCGGCCACGGCGAAACCAAGGCCGAGGCTCAGAACGATCACCAGCAGGTTCTCGACCAGCAACTGCCGGGCTACGAGGCCTCTCCGCGCACCGAGCGAAAGACGCAGCGCTACTTCGGGTGTGCGGGTCAGCGCGCGCGCCAGCAGCAGTTGCGCAACGTTCACGATGGCCAGCAGCACCACTCCGGCCACGATGCCGAACAGCACCATGCCGCTCGAGCCCGCCTCGCTCATGCGATAGCGAAAATCAGAGACCGCGCGCGCGCCGCGACCGTGATTGTTGGCCGGGTCGGCGGCTTCGAGCGCGCCGGCCACCGCGGCGGCCTGGTCGTTCGCTTGCGTAGCCGTGGCGCCCGGCGCCAGACGGCCCAGCAGATTGAACCAGCGAAAAGTGGCCGACGTCAGTTCCGCAGGATCGGTCAGCGCGGCCCAGGTTTCAGCCGGCATCCAAAGATCGCGATCATCGGCCGGATCGATCTCGCGAAAAGACGGCGGCAGCACGCCCCAAACATCCACCTGGCTGATCTGGCTCTTGCCGTGCCGCAGAGGAATCACGCGGCCGACGATGCCGGGATCGCCGTTGAACCGTTTCTGCCAGCAGTTGTAGCCCAGCACGACGCCGGGATGCGTTCGCAACCTCTCCGCGTCCTGCGCGGTGAAGATGCGGCCCACCAGCGGGCGCACGCCAAGCACGGTGAAGAAATTGCTCGAGACGACGTTGGTGAACAACTCCGCCGAGGTGCCGTCGGGCCGCGGCATCGAACTGCCGCGCCCGCCGATTGCGGCCAGTCCGGCCGATGGGCCCTGGAACGCCGAAACGCGGCGCGCCATCGTTTGATACTCGGTGTACGTAAAGGCGCCTTCCTGATCCTCGGCCGTGGTGGCGAAGACCCGCACGATCCGCCCCGGATGAGGAACGTGCATGGGATGCATCCAGAGGCCGTCCATGAGGCAGAAGATCGCCGTGCTTGCGCCCAGTCCCAGAGCCAGCGTGAGTACCGCCGTAAACGTGAATCCCGGGGATCTCCGCAATTGGCGGAGTGCATAACGAATATCCTGAAGAAGAGAATTCATCCAGTCATTTCTCCTTCGACGCGTTACTCAATCCGCAACGCCTGCATGGGCTCGATAGAAGCCGCGCGGCGTGCCGGAACGAAGGCGGCCGCGGCTGCAAAAATCACCAGCATCAGGGGCGCGCCGGTTAGGGCCATGGGATCGTAACTGTCGACGCCGTAGAGCATCACCTTCATCAGGTAGCCGGCATAGAGCGACGCCGGAATCCCAAGGACAAGTCCGATGAGAATCTGCCACAGTGCGCCGCGCATGACCATGGCGACTACGCTCTGCCGGGTAGCGCCAAGAGCCATTCGAATGCCAATCTCGCTGGTGCGCCGGGCGACGAAGTAGGACATGACACCATAGAGGCCCACCGTGGCCAGGATGAGCGCGAGCACGCCAAACAGGCTGGTCAGCCGGGAGAAAAGGCGATCCGCAATGAAATTGCCGGCGACCTGCTCGCTGAAGGAGCGAAGATCCATCACCGTTAAGTTGGGATCAATGCCGGCCAGCGTGCGGCGGACCAGAGCATCCACGTTTTGCTGCGGCCGGTCAAAGGCAAGAATCATTGCCTGCATCATCATCGACTGGCTCTCCGTTGAGATCATTTCCGGCTCTTTGTACCCAGCGAAAAACTGCGGCAACGGGCGCAGGAAGACGGGACGCACCTTATCCTCCGGATTATTCATTTTGAAATCGTGAAAGACGCCGACGATTTCAAAGGAGCCCGAGTACTGGGGCACATCGATGCCGAAGTGCTGGCCGATGGGATCCTGGTTGGGGAAGAACTGCTTCACGAACGTCTGATTTGCGATGGCTACCATCGGTGATGTTGCCGTGTCCTGGTCGGTAAAGTTGCGGCCGCGCACCATGGGCACGCCAACAGCGTCAAGAAAGCCGGGACTGACACGATCCCACGTGGCTCCGCAATGATCACCCGCGTGCGGCGCGCCATGGCCTTGCTGAATGACGCACTCGCCCCAGTTGTCGCCTTCAAGCGGGCTGTACGTCGACAGGCTCATGTTGGCCACGCCGGGCTGTGCGGAGAAGCGGTCTTCGATCTGGCGGTAAAGGGCGGGCAGCCGGTCCAAATTGTAGCCGGCGCCCGCGGGGTCAAAGTGCACCACGTAACGATTCGTCGTGACCACTCCAAAATCCTGGTTCTGCAAATGCACGAGCGATTTAGTCATCAGGATGGCAGCAGCCAGCAGGACCACCGAAAGTGCAGCCTGGAAGACGACCAGAGATTGTTGCGGAAGCGAGGAGCGATCCCGCGTGGTGCGGTTGACGCCGCGCAAAGCCTCTGCCGGCTGCGCATGAGACGAGAGCCAGGCCGGCCCCACACCGAACAAAATTCCCGTCAGCAGCGAAACCACAAACGCAAAGCCAAGAACCGGCAACGATGGGTTGGCTTCGATCGCCGTATTGTGTGCGTAGGGGAAGGCAAGGGCGAGAAGCGCATGGCTGCCGGCGTAGGCTACAGCCAACCCGACCAGGCCACCCAGCAAGCTCAGCAAGACGCTTTCGGTGAGAATCTGGCGGATGACGCGGCGGCGTCCCGCACCGAGGGCCACGCGCACGGCGATTTCGGAGCGTTGGGTGGTGGCGCGCGCCAGCATCAGATTAGCAATGTTGGCACAAGCGATCAACAGTACGATCGCCGACAAGATCATGAGCAGCTTGAGACCCTTGCCTGTCTGGTTCTGGAGGATCTGAATTCCGCCTCCGCCCGGCGTTAGCACCACGTGCATCCTCGGAACAAGAGCTGCTCCGCCGTTCGCCATCATGTTGGGACGCGAGAGGAGCCATTGGCGAAGTGCGCCGGAGAGCTTCGCCTGCAACCCAGGAATGTTTGTTCCAGGGCGAACTTTGCCGATGGGATAGAGCCAGTTCGATTCTGCGTGATGCAGAATGGATTCAGTGCCGCGCAGGTAAGGCTCGGTGTTGATGGGAATCCAGAAGTCCGGCGGCGTATCGGATACCCGATCGCCGAAGAAGCCGGGCGGCGTAACTCCGATCACGGTGAACGGTTTTGCCTGGATGTAGATGGTTGAGTTGACGATCGAGGGATCGGAGGCGTACTCGCTCTGCCATGCCGGGTAACTCATGACAACAGTTGGCGGCGCAGAGGGCGCATCATCGCGATCGGCAAACAGGCGGCCTGCGTACGCGCTGAGACCAAGCGTAGAGAAGTAATTGCCTGAAACCATTTCGCCGTGCACGGATTTGGGCAATGCATCACCGCGGCGAACGCTCCACCGCCAGTCGCCGGCCTGCACCGCTGCCAACTGCTCAAATTCCGGCGCAGATGCTTTCAGGTGCTGATAGAGGTCGAAGGAGAAGATGGAATAATCGCCCGTAGTTGCGGCGTCCTCAGGAAATCCGCCATCCACGCAGCACTTGTTATCGTCGCCGATGCGATAGAGCTGCGCGGCATTCGTCACTGGCAGCGAGCGCAGAAGAATGCCGTGAATCAACGTGAAGATCGCCGTGTTGGCGCCGATGCCCAGCGCAAGCGTGATCGTCACCGTCAGCGTGAACCCCGGTGCCTTGCGCAACTGGCGCAGCGCGTAACGGATGTCGTGCCAAAGATTCCTCATTCCATGCCTCCCAGATAAAGGGGAATCATCTTACTCAATGCGAAGTGCCTCCGCCGGCTCAACCGATGCAGCGCGGCGCGCGGGGACGACGCACGCAATCAGGGCCACCGCGCAAAGCGCGACGCCTACCGCCGTAAAGGTGACCCAGTCTTCCGAGCCAACTCCGTAAAGCATTCCGCGCAGGGAGCGCGTGACGGCGAGTGAGACAGCAAAGCCGGCGGCCAGACCTAACAGCGCAAGACGCATGCCTTGTTGCAGAACGTGCTTGAAGACGTCTCCTTTTGCCGCGCCCAGCGCCATGCGAATGCCGATCTCGTGCGTGCGCTGCCTGGTCGTGTAGGCAACCACACCATAAACGCCCACTGCGGAAAGCAACATGGCCAGCAGACCAAAGGCTCCTGCAAAGTCCACGCCGATACGCTGAAAGGCGGTGCCCAACTGTATGTTCTGTTTGAGAGTCGTCACGTCGAACAGCGGCAGGTTGGAATTGAGACTGTGAATCGTCTTCTCTACCGCCGGAGCAAACGCCATTGGATCTCCGCTGGTGCGCACATGCAGAATCGCTTCGCTGGGGAAATCCTGCATCAGAGGCACAAGGATCAGCGGAGCGGCATCGTAAATCAGGCGGCGGTATTTCCCATTGCCTGCCACACCGACTACTGAATACCACCTCCCGCGATACTCAAGCCGTTTGCCGATGGCGTCCTGTCCCGGCCAGTAGCGATCGACGAAAGCTCTGTTGACGATGACCACTTGCTGCGAGTGTTCTGTATCTTCGTCAGTGAAATCGCGCCCTTCCAGCAGCGGCGTGCGCATGGTGTGCAGATATCCTGGGCCTGCATCCCCTCGGTCCATTGCAAGCGATTCATGGATGCGGGGAACGTAGCCCTCAGGCGTCACGTCGTCCGTGTGGATGGTAAAGCTGAGAGGCGAGAAATCGGCCAGCGTGGCTGACTCGACACCAGGCAGCGCCCGCACGCGCTCGAGCACCTCACGGTCGAATTCCATTGCCCTGCTTCCGGAGTATTGCATGATGCCGAGGTCGTACGAGACAAGTAATACGTTATTGGCGTCGAACCCCGGGTCGGTATTTTGGGCGTTCACCAGGCTGCGGACAAACAGCCCTGCACAGACGAGCAGAACGAGTGAGAGCGCAATCTGCGCGGCAGCCAGCCCTTTAGCCAGTCGCGACTTGCCCAAACCTCCCGACGTACTTAGAGACTCGTCTTTGAGCACGGTGACAGGTGAGACGCCCGAAGCGCGCAGTGCGGGTACAACACCCGACAACACCGCGGTGAGCGCTGCGACCAGAAACGTGGCCAACAGCACCTTGCCATCCACTTTGCCATTGATGTCGAGAGGAAGAGTGATTGCGGGCAGAAACGATCCCAGCATCCGTGAGGTCCAGAACGTGATTGCGAGAGCTACCGCCCCGCCCGCCAGCGCGATCAGCAGGTTCTCCAGCATCAGTTGCCGCACGAGCACCCAGCGAGGCGCGCCCATCGACAGCCGAATGGCCAACTCGCGGCGGCGCGACACCGATCGCACCAGCAGGAGATCTGCAACGTTGGCGCAGGCGAGCAGCAGCAGCACGGCGGCAAGCGCAAGCAGTATGGACAGCATGCCTGCCAGATAAACGTTGGCGCCAAATGGCGAGCGCCACAGCGGATCGAGCGAGATCGCATTGTTGCCAAGATGCGACGCCGGGTAGCGGTCGACGAGGTGCTGCACGATCGCGCTTACTTCGCTCTGCGCCGCATGCCGGTCGACTCCTGCCCGCAGAACGGCGAGCACATTGAGAAACGGCTCACCGCGATCCTCAAGCGGGTTCCAGTTCCACACCGGCCCCATGTTCCCCACCGGCAGAAAAATGTCCGATCGCACTCCCGTTGCGCACCCAGTGAAGCCCTTCGGCGCCACCCCCACAATCGTGTACCGGTGCAGGTTGATTTCGATCGACTGTCCGACGATGTTTGGATCGCCGCCGAAATGGCTTTGCCACAACCCGTAGCCCAGCACAGCCTCTGGAGCGCTCGCTGCTTCGTTAGCCTGCGCCGCCAGCAGGGTTCGTCCAAGAATCGGACGAACCCCGAGCACTTCAAAGTAATTTGCCGTTACCAGATCCCCGTAAATGCGCTCCGGCATCCCCGAACTGGTGATCGATACGAAATCGTGATGATAGGCCAGAATTCCCGAGAAAGACTTCGCCTGGGCCCGCACGTCCACAAAATCCGGATACGAGAAGGGCGGCATCGGATGTTCGTTGCGCTCGCCGCGCATGATCGTCACCATGTCGGAGGTGCGCGCTCCCCCGTGTACAGAGTTGAAGAGTGTCCCGCTGATCCAGCTCAGCATCGTGCTCGTGCCGGCGATGCCCAGCGCCAGCGTAAGCACAGCGGTGAAAGTAAAACCCGGCGCTTTGCGCAACTGGCGCAGCGCGAAACGCAGGTCGCTGACCAGATTCCGGAGAAGCATTGTTTACGCCTCCGCTTCCTCTTCGAGCTTCTTCTGCTCTTCCTCTGACACGACCTTGCCGTCAAACAGATGCACCTCGCGCGCGGCGTGACGGGCAAAGCGCGGATCGTGCGTGACCATGCAGATGGTCGATCCTTCGCGGTGCAGATCGGCCAGCAGGCGCATCACCGCTTCGCCATTCTTCGAGTCCAGGTTGCCCGTGGGCTCGTCGGCCAGCAGGATGGACGGCGAGCCCGCCAGGGCTCGAGCCACAGCCACGCGCTGCTGCTGGCCGCCGGAAAGCTGGGCGGGATAATGCTTCATGCGGTGCGCCATGTTCACGCGCTCCAGCGCCTCGGTCACGCGCCGCTTGCGTTCCGCCGCGGAAATGCCCGCGCGATAGGTGAGCGGCAACTCAACATTTTCCTGCACCGTCAGATCGCCGATCAGGTTGAAGCTTTGAAAGATGAAGCCGATCTCCTGGTTGCGAATCCGCGAGCGGTCGCTGAAGCTCAGGTTCTCGACCGGATTGCCATTGAGCAAATACCGCCCGCTGGTCGGCGTATCGAGCAAGCCGAGAATCGAAAGCAGCGTGGACTTGCCGCAGCCCGAAGGGCCGGACATGGCCACGTATTCCCCGCGCTTGATCTTGAGGTGAACCCCGGAGAGTGCGTGCGTTTCCACCTCGTCCGTGTAGAAGATCTTGGTCAGGTCTTCAATCTCGATCAATGTGCCATTCGCTCCCATAGCATCTCTCCTCGTTCCTCTTCCGTTTTCCTTCGATTCTGTTCGCGCCTGGTTTCCGCGGCGTTGTTGCCTACTCCAGCCGAATGCGATCCACGTTGTCCCACCTCGACATGTCCGAGAGGATCACCGTATCGCCTTCCTTCAAACCTTCCAGGACCTCGATGCTGTTCACTGACGCGCGCCCGACTTTGATCGGGACGCGTGTGGCGCCATTGTCGCCGGCGTCAAGCTTGAAAAGGCTGAGCGTCGAGTTTTCATTCCCCAGTGCGGGGCGCCCGACATAGAGCACATCCTTCAAGTGCGCCAGGTCGATGGTCCCATCGACGCTCAACTGCGGCACCGCACCCGAAGGTAGCGGTCCATCCAGTGATACGTCGACCGTGCGCGTTCCGTTCACAACTGCTGGATCGATTCTGGTCACATGCCCGGGGATGACGCCGTTGTGCGTGTCGATCGTGGCCGGCTGTCCGATCTGAATATCGCGAGCCTGGGTCTCGGCGATCTGGAGCGCGGCCTTGAGCTTGTCCAATTGAATGACTTCGGCCACCGAAGTTCCCGCCGTGACGTGCTGGCCAACCTGCAGTGGAGTGGCCAGCGGCGCCAGCGCACCGGAGATGCCGGCCCTGACCTGGAGCGCAGCCGCCTGTTTTTGATATAGAGCAAGCAACGCCTTGGCTTGGTCGATCTTGGTCTGCTGCGAGGCAAGCTGGACTTCAATGGCCTTCTGATTCACGTCCAACTGCTGCTGACTAAGCTGGTGCTGCGTGGACAGCTGGTCTGCCGTGCCCTTCGATTTGTTGTAGGCCAGGCCGGAAATCACGCCCAGATCGTAGAGCGCCTTGTCCGTCTGCGCCTGCAGCTGGTCCTGCGTATAGTCGGAGTTGACCTGAGCTGCCGCGGCCTTCTTGTCCATCAACGTGCTCTGCAGTGTTGCTTGCAGACTTTTGTAGTCGGCCTGGGCGGCCTTCAGAGCCAACTGTGCGTTCAGCAACTGCTGTTCAAGCTCGGGGTCCGACAAATCCATCAGGATCGTATCCGGCGTCACCATTGTGCCCGGCAGCACGCGAATGCGCACCACCGTCGCGTCGGTCTGGGCGGGAAGCAACTCAATGCTGTCTTCGCGCGGAACCAGCGTGCCCGTCGACGACCGTACCTGGATGGTCAGGTCGCCGCGCTTCACCGTGTCGGTCCAGATCGTGGAGCGATCCACATCGGGTGAGGCCGGCTTGAGGCGCATCACAATCACCGCAAGCACCGCAACCACGGCCAGCGCCGCGCCAGACCAGATCAGCATCCGGCGTTTCCTCTTTCGCAATAAATCAGGGCGTGCAATGTCCATCGCATAGACGTGAAAGCACGCAATTCGCCAAATCGGCACGATCGACGCCCATTGAAAACAAAAAGCTTCGTCCACTCCCGCTGCTCCCGCTGGTTCCATCACTGACCGATTCCGCAGTACAACTGTCCGATTTCGGACACTCGACTGTGCATCGTTCCCCGGGAACCATGCGCTCGCGGCCTGCGTAAGAGAACTCAGAACGCACGTCAATGCATCCACAGGAAGGCCACGCATGTTGAGCGATCTGAAACTCTCACTCCGCCAGTTGCGAAAGTCTCCGGGATTCACCCTTACTGCGATCGCCACGCTGGCGCTGGGCATCGGCGCCAACGCCGTGGTGTTCAGCGTTTTGAACGCGCTTATCCTGCGGCCGGTGAATGTGCCTCAAGGGCAGAATCTCTATTCGGTGCAACGCTACCATTGGCCGTCGCATTCATACCTGGACTACATTGACATGCGCGACCGCAACCGGACCTTCGAAAGCGTGATGGCGGAAGAGATTATGGGGCCCGTGGGCGTGGATAACGGAGGGAATCCTTCGACAGCATGGCCCTATATGACCAGCGGCAATTACTTCGACGGGCTCGGCATCCAGCCGTATCTGGGGCGCTTTTTTCACGCCACGGATGAAAAGGGCATCAACAGCGCTCCTTATGTTGTGCTGAGCTATGCATTCTGGCATAGCCGTTTTCATCAGGACCGGACCGTCGTGGGCCGAACGGTCGACATCAACAAGCATCCGTTCACCATCATCGGCGTAGCGCCGCCTGACTTTCGCGGCACTGAGCTGTTCTTTGCGCCTGCCTTCTGGATTCCCTGGGTCGAGCAGCCCACGGTCGAGGGCTCCAACGACCTGCAATATCGCGGCAATCACAATGCGTTCGTGATCGGGCGGCTCAAGCCCGGAGTGACGCCACAGCAGGCGACTTCCGACCTGAACGCAATCGGAAGCTGGTTGGCCAAGACCTATCCCTCCGACGACGACGGCATCTATTTCAGCCTGGCGCGTCCCGGCCTGGTTGGCGACATGCTTGGCGGACCGGCTCGGGCATTCATGGCAGGCTTGATGCTGCTTGCCGGGCTTATTCTGCTGGCAGCGTGCGCGAATCTGGGAAGCCTCTTTGCGGCGCGAACGGCCGATCGCGCCAAGGAAATCGGCTTGCGCCTGGCCCTCGGCTCGCGGCGCGGCCTGATTCTCCGCCAACTGCTCACCGAAGCGATGGTGGTTTCGCTGGCCGGCGGCGTCATTGGCCTTGCCGGCGGCGTGGTCATCCTGCACGGGCTGAGCGCATGGCAGCCGATTCCCGACATCCCGATTAACGTTCCGGTGAACCCCGACGTCCGCACCTATGTTGTTGCGATGTTGCTAGCGTTGGTGAGTGGCTTGCTCTTCGGCATGGTGCCGGTCGGCCAGGTGATGCACGACGATCCGTGGCAGGTGATCCGCTCAGGCGGAAGCGGCGGACCGCGGATCAAGCGCTTCGCAGTCCGCGACATGCTGCTTGTCGCGCAGATCGCGATCTGTGCTGTGTTGGTTACTTCCTCCCTCGTAGCCGTACGCGGCCTGGTGCGCTCGCTCCGCAGCAACTTCGGTTTCAACCCGCAAAATGCAACGCTGGTTGAGACCGACCTGAAGATGGCGGGGTATACCGGCGATCGCGTGCAGCAGATGCAGCGCCGCATGCTCGGGGAAGCTTCATCCATCCCCGGTGTAACGGCCGCAGGCATGATCAACCAGATTCCGCTGTCACTGGGCGGGGGCGACTCCTACGTCTACACCGACACTACTACCGACTATCGGCCCACCAACTTTATTGCCGACGCCATGGACTACAACATCTCCCCTGGCTATCTTGAAGCATCCGGCACCAGGCTCTTGGCAGGCAGAGACCTGACGTTCAACGACGATAAGAAATCGCCCACGGTTGCTCTGATTAATCGGCAGTTCGCGGAGAAAGTCTTCGGATCGGTCAACAAAGCAATCGGCGGCCACTTCAAGTTCTGGGGAGGAAACCGGGCAGAGGTTGTGGGTGTTGTGGAAAACGGCAAATACCGCTCGTTGACTGAGGACCAGCAACCGGCGATGTTCTTCCCACTTCTGCAACACGATTCCTCCGCAGCGTGGCTGGTAGCGAGGTCCAATCGCGATCCGGCGGAAATCGCCGGCGGATTGGAGCGAGGGCTGCACGGGCTCGATTCCAGCCTGCCCATCAGCATTCGCTCGTGGACTGTTGAAATGGATACCGCCTTGTTTGCGGCTCGCGTCGCCACTGTCGCGCTGGGCGTGCTCGGATTGCTCGGCGCGATGCTCGCAGTTACAGGTATCTTTGGCCTGGCGTCCTATTCGGTGAGCAAGCGGCTGCGCGAACTCGGTATTCGCGTGGCTCTGGGCGCAGGGCAGCGTGAAATCCTGTTCACTTCTCTGGGACGCGCTTTTCGCCTACTGGCCATTGGCTCGGTTGCTGGCCTGGTGCTGGGGTTGATGGGAACGCGCGTGTTGTCGTTCATCGTTTACCAGGCCACGCCGAAGGACCCGCTAGTGCTGGGCGGTGTAACGGTGGCCATGCTGCTCCTGGGCCTTATTGCTTCGTGGATCCCTGCAAGGCGCGCCCTCGCCGTCGATCCGCTTGTCCTGCTGCGCGAAGAGTGACCGCTCCATTGCGCGCGGATTTTCTGGCCGGCTCGGCGTGGATTAGTTCGCTGCCCCCGACCTGACCGGGCATTGCGCCGCGCCACGTTTGAGCGCAGGTGCGGCCGCGCCAACCTCACTCCTTTTGCGACAGATTCTGGAGGTCGATTCCAAGCTGCTGGCACTTCTTATAAAGGTGACTTCGCTCGAGGCCCAGTGCCCGGGCGGTCTGCGTGATATGCCGGCCGTGACGCTCGAGCTCGGCCAGCACCAGCGCCCGCTCGAACGCGAGCATGCGCAGCGCGAGCGGTCCCGAGCCAACGGAGTCGGAGGACGCGCCGGCCGCGGGTTCGGATGAAGCGTGTGAAGTGGGAAGCGCGAGCAGAACGTCGTCCGCGGTCACTTCACTGCCGGCGAGCAGCAGCAAGCGCTCCACCACGTTGCGCAGCTCGCGGATGTTGCCCGGCCAGGCGTACTGCTGCAAAGCATCGATCGCGGACGGCGTGAACGTGACAGGCTTCCAACCGTTTTGCGAGCTCACCTGGCGGACGAAATGCTCGACCAAAAGGGGCAGATCCTCTCGCCGCTGGCGAAGCGGCGGCAGCTGGACCGGAAAAACAACCACGCGATGATAGAGGTCGCGACGGAATCCGCCGGACTCGACAAGCTGCTCAAGATTACGATGCGTGGCAACGACGACGCGGACGTCGACAGTTGTGGGCCTGCTGGCGCCAATGCGCTCCACCTCCCCTTCCTCGAGCACGCGAAGCAGCTTGGCTTGCATGGCGGTTGGCATGTCGCCGATCTCGTCAAGGAAGAGGGTGCCATGGTGAGCCTGCTCGAACTTGCCCGTGTGCCGTTGTGCCGCACCGGTGAACGAACCCTTCTCGTGGCCGAACAGCTCGCTCTCGATGAGCTCGGCAGGGACGGCTGCGCAGTTGAGCGTGACAAACGGTCCTGCGGCGCGATGACTCTTCTCGTGCAACGTGCGCGCCACAAGCTCCTTGCCGGTGCCTGTTTCACCGTAGATGCACACGCGGGTTTCGCCGGCGGCGACTCGCTCGATTTGCGCCATGACGCGCCGCATCGTTTCGCCGGCAAAAACCAGCGCATGTTTCCCAACGCGGGCGCGCAGCTCGCGGTTTTCCGATTCGAGGCGCGTGAGCCTGAGCGCGTTCTCGACCGTGACCAGCAGTTTCTCAGTGGAGAGCGGCTTCTCGAGAAAGTCGAGTGCGCCGAGGCGCGTGGCGCGGACGGCCATTTCGATGTACGCCTGGCCGCTCATCATCACCACCGGAGCGGTGACGCCCGCGGTTTTCAGGTCTTCGAGCAGCGCGAGACCGTCGCGCTGCGGCATCACCACGTCGCTGAGAATAAGGTCGAATGGCTGCGCGCGGGCTAGCTCAAGCGCGCGCTCGGCGTTATCGCACACCACGGCTTCGTGCCCGGCGAGGCGAAAGGCGCGGGAGAGCGACGCCAACGTATTGGCCTCGTCATCGACGATGAGGATGTTCGCCTTGGCATTCATGATTTGGCCTTCGGCAGCGTAATGATAAACGTTGCACCGCCGCCCTCGGGGCTTTCGACAGCGATGGTGCCGGCGTGATCCGCGACCACCGACTGCACAATCGCAAGGCCCAGCCCGGTTCCGTGCTGTTTGGTGGTGTAGTACGGGGTGAAAAGCCGCTCGCACTCTTCGGGCGTGAGTCCTTTCCCCGTGTCTGAGACGCGGACTTCCACGTTGCCATCGATCGGCCACGCTGAAATCGTGAGCTTGCCGCCATCGGGCATGGCGTCCATTGCGTTCAGGACGAGATTGGAGAGCGCGCGGTGCAGCAGCTCCGGATCGGCATCGAGTGGCATCGGGACCTGGGCAACGTCGACGACGAATTGGATCTTTGTGTCGCGGTTGGCGGCGGACTCGTAGAGCGTGCGCACTCGTTCGACGACGTCTTTCGCATCGATGCGCTCGAGCTCGGGCTTGGGCATTTTGCTGAAATCGCTAAAGCGGCCGATGATCGTCTTCATGTTCGCGATTTCAGTGCCCAACGTCGACGTGCTTTCGCGAAACACCTCGTCGAATTCGGCCGGCGGCAGATGGCGGGCGCGGATGAGGTTCTCGACTGTGAGCTGCAGCGGGAAGAGTGGATTCTTGAGTTCGTGCGCCAGGCGGCGAGCCAGCTCGCGCCATGCAGCCACGCGCTCGCTTTGCACCAGGCGGTCGCGCTGGCTGGCGAGCTGCTCTGTCATGTGATTGAAGCTGCGCGCAAGCACGCTCACTTCGTCGCGCCCGCGCTGGGGCACACGCACGTCCCAGTTGCCGCCTGCAACTTCTTCCGCTGCCCGGGCCAGCCGCTCGATCGGCCGCGAGACACGCGCCGCAATCCACAAGCTCAACGCTATCGCCAGCAAAATGCCTCCGGCCGCAACGCCGTACGCTATGGCACGGATGTGTCCCTGCGCCTCGACCATGCCCGCGCGCGAGATGGCCACGACCAGCACTGCCATCACGTCGCCTTGTTCATTCTTTAGCGGGATCGCGGTGGCGCTGAGGCTATCTTCGCGGCGAGATGTGGGATTGACGATACCGCTCACCTGCTGACCGGATTTGCGAGCGGCGTCAATGAGAGCTTGAAAATGTCCGGAGCCGGGCAGGCCACCGCTGGGCCCAAGAAGCCGGGAGGGATCGAAGGCAGCGGAGGCATTGGAAGGGGTCGCCGGCCCAGCCGTGCCTGCCGCCAAGCCGGCATCGCTGTAAAGCGCGATCTCCATGCCCGGCGCGACCGGGAGATCGGCAAGAAAGCTTTGATCGAGCCGCTCGCCGCCAACCAGCCGGACAGCCGATCCGCCAATGGCACGCACCGCGAACAGGCCGAGAGCGGTTGAGCTGTCGGGCAGATCTTCCCGTTTCAGAAAGGGAGCGGGGGTGGCGCTTACAGCCGCGGGTTCGGGATAGCCGAACCGCGCCGGCCACTGCGCGGAGCTCACAATATTGCCGTCAGGCCCCACAATTTCAAGGAAGTCGAGCTGTGCGTCCTGCGCCATCGCCTGCGCCTCTGTCAAATAGGGCGCCGCATCGCCGGACTGCGCGAGGTTGAATGCCATGGTGCGCGCCTGCTCGCTCGTCGCAAGGTGGCTGACCGCCGCCGCCACTTCAGACGAACGATGCTGGAATTCACGCTGAAACTGGCTGACGAAGAGCGCCGTCTCTTCCTGGTCGCGCACGTCAAAGACGTGCCGAATACGCAGAAGCACGGTCCACGCCACCGCGGCAACCGCTGCCGCCACGGTGAGCGAAAACAGGAGCAGGAGCTTCTGGCGAAGATTCATGGGGCAGCATCCTCAACGGAAGCGTTGGCCATGTCCGGTGTCCCGTCGGCGTGAAGACGCAGATCGCGAACGCGTCCACTTACGGCGTATGCGCGTGGAAGGTCGAGGAGAGGGATCAGAGTGTTGAAGCTGAGGACATCGTGCTCGGCGCGAAACAGCGTTTCAGGATTCTGGCTCGCGACGGGAGCGTTCTCACCGATACCGTGAAGGACGATCGCGAGAGCGTCTGCCGGATTGGCGCCAACCAGCGGCAGCCTGCGCAGCGCGAGATCGGCGCCGGGCGCGTTGCGGGCACTCACCTGGACATTGAATCCCGCCTCGTGCAAATTGAGCGCGATGCGTTGCGCAGCCAATTGAATGGCCGGGTCGCCATCGGCCGCCATAGTGAGCGACGGCGGCGTGAGCCCGCCGCGCAGTTCGATCGCCTTGTTCAGATCGCGATCGGTTGGGAAGAGAAACGCGTAGCCGGTAAGCGGCTGCGGCAGAAGGCTCGCCGTAATCTCACCCTGTTTTTGAAAGGCGACATTGAAGAGCGCGCCGCGGTCGACCGCCTGCGCAATGGATGCGCGCAGAACGGGATTCGCGAGGGACCCTGAATCGGAGACCTGAAGGGCAAGCAATTGCACAGGCGGCGACTCAATCACCGTGAGTCGCTGCTGTTGCGCCTGGCGCAGCTCCTGCGGAGGCACTTCGACCAGGTCGGCGTGCCCCACGCTAAGATCGAGCCATTGATCACGAATCGTCCGGTTGCCGCTGATTGCGATCGCATCGAGGAACGGGCGGCCCTGCCAGCAGTTGTCGTTGGCGGTGAGCGTAAGAACGCCGTTGTTCGTGGCGCTGAATTGAAAGGGTCCGGTGCCAATAGAGTTCGAAGGCGTTTGCCCGTCGGGTGTCCGCGTAAGCGCAATGAGAAACGCATCGCCCGCGAGCAGCGCAGGCAAGTTGGGCATGGGCGAGTCGCTGGTAAAGACGACCGTATAGCCAACGGCACGATCAGCGGTCCACGGACAGTTTGCCGTGCAGGAGAGGTTCAGCGACATGACAACGGCCGCCGAGGTAAGCAGCGACCCATCGTGAAAGCTCACGCCCGGGCGGAGCCGGAACTGCCAGCGATGATCGTTGTCGTCCGGCTGCCACTCGACCGCCAGGGCAGGAACCACGGCGCCGTGGGCATCGAATGCGGTCAACCCATCAAAGACGAGGCGCCGGGCCGCTCCGTCAGGGACGCGCCACGGATCGCCTTCGGTCTCTACGCGCAGAGTGCCGCCGTAATGAGGCCGCGTCCTTCCCCAGGCACAGATCGCAACCAAGACCAGGAAAAAACTAATTGCAAAGCGCAGTAACACGGTCCACCTCATATTGGTCTGACGGATTGCGAACCACCGCGAAAACACTCTTGCCGTCCGGCGCGGTCCATAGCGCCGTTACGGTTCCGTTGACGGAGAGCGGCGCGCTTGCCGGAACGGCCTCGAACGCGGGAATCTCGTATGCGCGAAGGCTGTCGCTCGCCGCCGCACCCGAACCGGAAACGATGACTTCGACACTGGCTCCGCAGCCGGAGTGCAGCACAGCAAAATCGCTGCTCCAGTCGCGCGCACCCGCGACGGGATGCAGCGCATTGCTCTCGACCAACTGCACCTTGCCGTCGATGCCGCCGATAAGCAGTGCGGTTGAGCCACTTGAGCGGGGAATGAGCGCGGCTGAATAAAACGGAGGTAAATCAACACCGACGCCGGGCGTAACGACGCCGGTAAAGTAATCGCGCGCAGCATTGTAGAAGGCGCTGAGTGATGCTGTGGCGCCGACCGCAGCAGCTGTCGGAGCCGCCGGCTGTTGCGTAAATGGCGAGGCAACGATTGGCCAGGGATCGTCGCTTTCCCGGCATTGCGGCGCCCAATCGCCCGCGGCGGCAGACGCGGCGAGGGAGCATTTGATGCCGGGAAGCCAAGCGTCAAATCCCTGACCGTCCGCATCCATCACCAGGATGCCCCGGCGATCGCGCGCGAGCTGGAGTCGTTGCTCGATAGGCGTGTGTTGCTGTTCTTGCCAGCCGCCCGCCGCGTGCGCATACAAATCAATTTGTTCGGGCTCCAAAACCACCAAGCCCGACGGCGTCTCGAGAACCGCCAATAGCTGATCGCGCGCCGCGAGAATCTGCTGGCTGAGCAGCGTGAGGCCGCCGGCCACGGGCAGTTGCGGCGGCTGAATCGCGCCCGCATCGACGATTGCGACCTGGGTTTGCTTGCCTTCGGCCACCTCTGCCACCCACAGCCGTTCCCGTGCGCTCTCGCTCAGTGTCACGGTGAGCGTGTTTGGGCAGTCTTCGCCAGCAAGGGTTACGCCGCGCGCTTTCAGGTCCTCCGTCAGCAGGCGCCGGATCGCGGGAATGTCGCCGGTTGCAATGGAGGAAAGGTTGCGCACGACGAGGTGCGCCTGGCCCGGCCCAAGAATCGCCGCGACCTGATTGGCGAGGGCGAATGCGGGCTGTTCCCATGGGCTGGGCGCCGCGTACGCCGCAACTGCTCCCAGTCCAACCACCGCGACCATCAGCCAGATGCGTCTCATTGCCTTCATCGCTTCTCGTGTTGTTTCGTTTGCGCGGATTATACCGTTTACGGCCGGTTCGAATGGTTGCCGGCGAACGCGGCTGCCGAGTTACGCTGAAAACCGCGGAGCGGGAACCCCGCGTCCCCGCCCCGCAGAAGCCCATCCTCAGTGCCCTTGAGCCGGCGCTGCGTCCTGCTCGCTTTCCATCTCCTGCTTGACGATGGGGTTGGTCGCCGCACTGCGAAAAACATCGCTGGCAAAGAAGAACTTGCCATCCGAAGGAACCATGACGACCTGGATCTTGTCGGAGAGCCTCTCGGCCACGATTTTGTTGATCAGGAGCGGCGACTTGTTCAGGAGCTCCGCTTCGCTCGCCATGCGCTGCGCGTCTGCCGCGGCCACCACCTTGATGCGGTTTGCCTCCGCATCGGCCAGCAGGTTGCGCCGCTCGAGCTCGGCCTTGCTGTCGATCACCTTGGCCTGGGCGTCGGCTTCCGCTGTTTCAACGGTCGCCTCCTTGCGCGCTTCGGCTTCCAGTTTGCTCTGCTCAATCTGCTTTTCCTTGAGCGGCAGTGTGTACTGCATGGCATCGGCCTCGCCCTTTGCCTCAACCACCTTCGACTGAGCTTCACCCTCGGCCTCCTTCACCTTCTGCGCCGCGTCGGCCTCGGCCTGCAGCTCGGCGATCTTCACTTGCTTTTGCTGGATGTCGGTGTCCACGCTCATCTGGTCGTCCTGCTGCTCCTTCAGCAACAGTCCTTCAAGGCCGCGAGCGTACTCTTCAGGCAGTTGAATGTCCGAGAGCATCACCTCTTCAACCACAATCCCGTCGGCAGCCAGCTTGCGCGTGATGATGTCGGCGGCCTTGGCGCGCACTTCCTCGCGCTTCGTTGAAAAGATTTCCTTGACGGTGTAATGCGGCGTGAGTTCCCGCCACGCACTGGCCACCACTGGAGGCACCAGTTCCTTGTCCGACGGCTGCGGCAGGTGCGCCTGCACCGTGGACAGTTTGTTGGGATCGAGCCGATAGCGCACTGTGATGCCGAGACCTATGTCAAGTCCCTCGAGCGACTGCACACTCAGGCCGGCAGTGGCCTGCGTCTTCTTCGCACCCGGCTCTGGAACGCCCGCTGCGTAGAGATGATCGCGCAAATCGAACATCTCCACGCTGTCCACGAGAGGTGTGACGATGTGAACGCCGGGATAAAGCGTGCCCGGCAGCGTGCCGCTCACTTGGCTGATGCGCACCCCGCCCATGCCGCTGGGCACCACCACGATGCTGGCAGCTGCAAGCATCGGCGCGCATCCCACGGCCGCCAAAACAACCGAGAGACGCCATTTGATCTCTTTTGAGTGATTGAGATTTTCATCCATGGTTCCGTCAGCGCTTGCCTTTTTGCGCGCGACGTTCAGGCGCAACCAAAGGGCGTAGAGCGGAATCGCCAACGCGGCAGCCCAAAACAACACTCCCGCGACTGTGAACAACAGCTTCAATGCGAGCATTGCCCGCCTCCATTCCGGTGATCGGGCCCTTTCCGTTTTCCGGTTTCCGGCCGAGGAGCCAGCAGCAGCCGGACCAGTCCCCCGTAGGTCAACTCCTCAAGCAGCAGGGCCGCTGCTACGGGCAGCAGCGCTGCTTCAAAGCCTGAGATCGCGTGCGCAAGCAGATACATCGCAGACCTCCCTTACATGGAGCCCGCAACCGCGAGACCCGCAGCGGCCGCAAGGCCGGCGCGAGTCATGGTCATGACAGCGGCGTTGGCCGTCGAATGTTGCTGAGCCGGTACAGCAGGAGCCGGCGCAGCGGCAGCCAGAGCCGTCTGTGCGGGCGGCTGAACAGCGGGCGTCGGGGTTGCGCCGTCGCCAAATAACTGTGCTGTTTCCTCGTCGCGATGGCCGATCAGCTGCACGGTGTCGCCGACGGAGACCTTGGAATAGAGATCTTCGATATCAGACTTCGCCATGCGGATGCATCCGTGCGATGCAGCCTTGCCGATGGAACTGGGAACGTTGGTTCCGTGGATCCCGTAACCCTTGATGCTCAGGCCCATCCAGCGCGAGCCCACCGGATTGTTCGGCCCCGGCAGAACAACACGGCCGTCGTGCGAATAGGTGGGGTTCGCGACGCGGCGCTCGATGGTGAAAGTGCCCACCGGGCTGGGTGTCGAGGGCTTGCCGGTTGCAACCGGGTAGACCTTCACCACTTTGCCGTTCTCCACCAGCGCGAGCTTGCGGTCTTCCAGGCTGACCACAATCACCCGATTTGTGGCTGCGACCGGGACCTGCTGCTTCGCTTCCGGAGTGACTATTGCGTGCTGGGCCGCGCCTTGCGCTAATGCCTGCACTGCCAGAAACGTCAGCGTCGTCGCGATTCCCAACCTGATTTGCTTCTGAGCCTTCATCGCATCCCCCCGAGTGATCCGATCTTTCGAACCGCTCACGCCGGGAAGAAGTGCAAGCAGCGCACCAATCCTATGCGATTGAAAACAAATTGGTTACAGTTTGTTTGGAGTGGCCGGCCCGTGTCAGGACGCACACGCTGTGTGCAGCTTGACACGTTCGAGCGGCGCACAGCAGGAGGCAGAACGCGCCTTGGTTGGGTATGTGGGGGAAGAATGGTCCGGCCTTCAGGGGCGCCCGGCCGGTTCTCGACTTGAATGCCTTGATGAAGCGCACATTCCGGTTGCGCGCAGTGGCTTTATGCCGAGCCCAAAAGAACGGACAGCTTGGCGAGCGAGGCGCGCCATAGTTGGTGATGCCACAGGAATTCGCCGGTAGAGCGGAAACCCGTGTGGCGCAACTCGAGAATGCTGCTGCCGAAATTGCCGCGAATGCGGAAATCAACCAGGCTCTCTGCCAGTTCCGGGCACCATGCGGCACACCACAACATCCTCATCTTCCGCTGATGGCAACAAAGGAAGGAACCGACGACGCTCGCGATGACGCGTCTGCCGCGGCAATGATCGAGCCGGTAGCCGTTCGCCTTTTGCGTGGCGACGATGGATGACTCCGATCCCTGATCGGGCATGGCAATCCATGCCTCGAGATATTCAGGCATCGTCAAAGCCTGGGCGATTCGACGAGCATCTGCGTTGAGAGCAATCGACATTGCGATAGCCCGATCTGTGTTGGGCGTTGAAACGGCGGGCGAAGGGACGCTCTGCGCCGACTCCTGCGGGGAAGCCAACAAGGTGGAAGACATGACAATGACCTCGTAGTTATCTGTTGCACGCGGGAAACCAAAACGGCATCCGCCGGATATCTCTGGGACGGATCGATCGACTGCGGTGACCAGCAACCATCTGCCGATGCAGGCGCAGATTCATTTGTGAGCCCAGGCTCTGCTGACGGCCCAGACTTTTCTTCAGATCATCAAAAACCGCGACCCATCTCTACAAATCCAGGTAGCGAGGGATGGATTGCCGAGTTACAGTGACAAAACGCTTCGTATTCAAGTCAGAATACAAATCGCAGCGAAGAATTCTTCATAGGGTCGCAGCGTTTTCTTCAAAAATCAGAAGATTCATGACCGATGGAGGCGGTCGCCGAGGGACGCGCGGTAGCTGCGGCCCATTGCGACCTTCTGGCCGTTGTCGAGGATGACCACCGAGTCTCCGTTCGCTTCCCTTCGCACCTCTTTCACGTACTTCAAATTCACGATGAACGAGCGATGCACGCGCAGGAATCCGCGCGGGTCGAGGCGGTCCTGGAGATGTGCCATGGTCTCGCGCAGAAGGTGCGTCTCTGAGGCGGTGCAAAGGCGGACGTAGTTGCCCTCGGCGCCGATCCAGCGAATGTCGGAGACGGGAAGGAAGAGAATGCGGCCGCGCGATTTGAAGATGATGCGATTGGTGTAGAGGTTTACTGCCGAGGCGCCGCCGTTGGCGGGGCCTGGACTCTGCTGGACCGCAGGCTGCTCGCGGACGCGTTGAATGGCGGTTCGCAGCCTTTCATGCGTAAATGGCTTTAACAGATAGTCAACAGCATTCACCTCAAAAGCGCGCACCGCATATTGGTCATACGCGGTAGTAAAGATGATGCGGGGGACCGGGCCCGCCGGCTGCCCCGAGAGCGTTCCGACCACGTCAAATCCATCCATGCCGGGCATTTGAATATCGAGGAACAGAAGCTCCGGATTGGCTGCGCGCACCAGCTCGATGGTCTCAAGAGCCGTGGCCGACTCGCCCACGATTTCGATATCGCTCTCTTCGCGGAGCAACTGGCGCAGTTTCTGGCGGGCCAGGACTTCGTCATCTGCGATTACTGCGCGAATCATCACACACCGAACCTTGTGACAGTTTCGAGAGCGCTCTCTGCGAGCTGCAATGGAAATGAGATGGAGACCTGCACGTGAGCAGGATCAAGCTCATCGATCGAAAACGAACAATCCTCTCCGTAATGCAGGCGGAGCCGGTTTCGCACGTTGGTCAATCCAACACCGTGGCCCGCCGCGGCATCATCCGGGCCGGCAGCCAGCCCCAGTCCGCTATTCGTTACACATGCCAGCACCCGATCGCCCTTGAGGGAAACCTCGACTGTCAGCTCACCGCCACGGTCCAGCTTCGACAGCCCGTGAGCATATGCGTTCTCAACAATGGGTTGCAGGATCATGGCTGGAATCAATGCGTCGTGAAGTTCCGGATCGACCGAGAGCCTGCGGTTGACCCGGCCTGCGTATCGCCGGTCTTGCATGGCGAGGTAGGTTTCAATGAACTCGATTTCGTCGTGCAGGGGAATCAATTGCACATCTCTGCGCTCCAATGTCATACGAAGCAGGCTGCTCATTTGTTCCAACATGTGGTCGGCAGCCTCGACGTCGGTGCGCATCAGGCTGGATATGCTGTTCATAGTGTTGAAAAGAAAGTGCGGATTCAGTTGCATCCGAAGCGCGGCGATTTGTGCGTTGGCAAGTTGAGCCTCAAGCCGGGCAGCGACGTTCTCTTTCTCGCGAAGCTGTTGATAGTAGCCGAATCCGCGAAAAAAGATGAAGGCAGACCAGAAGATCGCCATGCTTTCCACAAGGTCGGCCTTGTAGTTGAATATCATGCGCTCCCAGTAAGGCATGCGAGCGTGATCGATGGGGATCCGGGGGAAAAAAACGACCCAAATCATTTCCTCAATGAAGCAGGTAGCCAGGCTGACCGGCAGGACGATGGTTAAGATCTGAAATGCGTTTGCCTTTTGGATGAAAGGCCGGAAGAGCCGCCAAAGGACCCAGGCCATGACTCCCCAAAGGAAGTACTGCGCACCCCACGACGCGAAGACAATGGCGGGGCCAATGCGATAGCCGGAGCGGTGGATATTGAGCCACTCCTGCAGGGCGAACAGTTCACCCAGCAACGTGAAGGCGGCGACGAAGACGACGGGGTGGGTCATCACCGACCGTCGCAATGGCTCGTGAGCAATGGCAGAGGTTGACGATTCAACCCCAACGTTCCCGGGCGATGGCACGAACCGACCTCCCTACTTAACCATTAGCGCTGATTGCATTGTCATCGATTTGTCATTTCAATCGCTGCAATTCCGCAAAAAAGATGCAGGGGGGGAAGCGCAAAAACGCGGTTGCACGGGAACTCACACGAGACAGCAGGCCGCCGCCAAGCGGGCTACTCGGGCGATGAATCTCGCCTCTCCTGGTTTTGCGGCGCAGTCAACAGCTGCGCCGCGTAGGTGCCGTCTTCAGGAACCGGAAGGGCAAATGTAGGATACCCGGCCCGTCTCTCCCCCTCATGATTGACGAATTCGAGCACTAAATGGTGCTTCTGGTACCACTGGCTTGCCTCAGAGTCGATGGCTTGGACCTCGCCGGAGCCCAGCTTAGCTGAAAGGAGCTGCAGGTCCTTGGCAAGCAAATTCTTCGCGTCATCTCCGCCCTGCAGGACGGCGACCCGGAAGTGGTAGTAAGCCGCACTGCGATCGGCAGGAACTCCATTGCCGTCCCGCGCCAGCACGCCAAGCAGCACTGACGATCTCCAATTGCCCGCGTTGGCGGCCTCAGCAAGCAGCTGTGTCGCCTCGCCGGGAGACTGGGCAAGACCAGGATTGCGAACCAGGAGCAGCCCGAGGGAGTGCATGGCGGGAACGTAGCCTGTCGCTGCGGACTCGCGCAACAGGCCTGCTGCTGCGCGCGGGTCATGGGCGTGATCCTTGGCATCGAACAAAAGTGTTCCCAGATCGTATTCGGCGATGGGATCGTGGAGCGCCGCACCTTTGCGATACCATTTTTCAGCAAGACCTTTATCCTGCGGGACTTCGATCCCGAAGGCATAGAAGTCCCCGAGATAACAAGCCGCCAGGCCACTGCCGTTTTCGGCGGCTTCAGTCATCAGCTTCAGGGCCAGCTTTTCGTTCTTCGGCACGCCCGCACCCCACAGGTACGCAATCCCAAGATTCACCTTGGCGCGAAGCAATCCGTTGGAGGCGGCCAGCTGGTACCAATGAACCGCGCGCGCCGGGTCTTTTGAGACACCGACTCCGGTTTCGTACAGATACCCAAGCTGCAGCTGCGCCAGTGCATCTCCGGCGCCAGCGGCCTTTTCATACAAATAAGCGGCCATTTTCAAATCCTGCGCGACGCCGCGCCCCGAGAGATAGGCGTTTGCGAGCTTGATCTGTTGATCTACAGAACGCGGGATTGGTTGAACGTTGACAGGGGAGTAGTCGGGTTCTGCAGCTGGATTGGCGTTCACCTTCGTTGACGCGACGAGCAATACGCAGCATGCCGCAGCGGAGATGGCGAAGGTGCGATGGTGACTGCTTCGCATGAGCATCATTTGTTTTTCTCCGATGTGAGGTTGTGATTCGGGGAACGGCCTTTGAGCTGGCCGATCAGACGCGGCTGATAAATCCTAGACTTGAATTATGACGGAATGTTATTTGAATTGAACGATTTACGCGGAGGCTCCGCATCGCGAACGGGTCCTCATGAATCCGCCTTCGAGCGATCGGTCACGCACCGGATGCCGTTGGTCACAAATATCGAAGTCTGTCGCAGAAGAATGTGAACGAGTGATGAAAGCGCCGCCTGACATGCGACTGGAGCTGTCTTCGCCGGAGCGATCTGCATGGAGAAATCTGCGGCGCCCACCATAGCGGTGCCGCGCCGCAGATCGCTTCGGGTAAAGCGGGTCCTTCTCCAACTAGAAGATGATCTTGCCTCCCAGGAGCATGAACCGGTTGCCCGAGCTGTTGCCAGGAATGGTGGTCCCGGAAGCATTAAAGATGTTGCTCGTGAAAACCGACGACGAGACATTTGCGACGCCCGGGCCAATGTACATCTGGTTAAGAACGTTGTAAGCAGCAAGAGAAAGCTGCAACGAGACCCCTTCGGCGATCTTTGTGGTTTTGGTGATGGTTGTATCGAGCTGGCTGAAGTCCGGTCCACGAAGCGGGCTTCTGCCCGATCCGGGATATGGATTGCCGACCGCCATGGCGTACGCCTGGTTATTGATGATCCAGTGAGCGGACGAAGGATCCACCGGTGTGCCCGGGCTATAGACGCCCGTGGGGTAAACGGACGTGTCGCTGTCGAATCCATCGCTGCCGTACACGACATACTCCGGGGTGCCCGGAAGCGGATCGCCGAACGAATCCTGGCCGCCGGTGTAGGGGTTGAGATAAGCCACCGTATTGAGCGGCGCTTTTTTGTTCGAGATGACCAGCCGGCACGTATCCGCCTGGGTACCAACTGACGAGCCATTGAACACGCCGTCGCAGAAGCTCGTGTCGCCGGTGTTGGGATCGAGGTTAAGGGGCTGGTAAGGCGTGTAGACCTGTCCGCTTGTGAAGCGATAGATGCCGCTGAGCATGAAGTCATTCGTCAACCTGGAAAGCAGACTGTCACGATGCGCCAGGTTCGGAATTCTGTAGGTGAATTCGATTCCCACGACGTGCGTGAAGTCGTTCCCGCTCAGGCCGCGCTCGGCGGAATCGGTATTCAACGGGTTCTGAGAGTAGGCGATTGTGCTGCCGCCGGAGCCCGTGCTGCGAAATGCGTCGGTGGCGTTGTTCAGCGACTTGCTCCACGTGTAAGAGACAGTGGAAGTCATGCCGTGGAAGTTCTGCGTGGTCAGGTTCAGTTGCAGGCCGTTGTACTTGGCCCAGCCTCCGTTGATGATTTCTGAAACGTTTGCGTCGTTGCAATTCAACCGGCCGTAACCGTTCGCGCTTGAATTCTGGCAGAGCGACGAAGGCGAGACGACATTGGGGAAGGCGGTCGCGACCGGGAGCAAAAATGGATTCGCGTCAATGGACTGGAAATCGTGAGTTGTCTTGCTGCCGACGTAACGCGCTTCTCCCACAGTGGCGCCGCCAAACTGATGATCGATGGCAAAGGTGTAAGTCTGAACGTAGGGAGTCCTGAAATTTGTGGGAAAGGTTGTCTGGTCGTCAAGACGCGGGTCTCCCGTGGGAAGGAAAGGGAGGTTGGTGGCGCGAAAGTTCGTGCTCAACAAAGAGCCGTCCGACGGCAGGCAAGCTCCTCCACCGCATGCGAAGGCCCCCGTATTCACGGCAGGGGCGCCGCCGGCCTCGAGGAGGAACATGTTGTAGAACGCCGGATTGGCATTAATGGCATAGCCGGCGCGCACCACCAGCTTCTTGTCGAAGTCCGGGTTCCACGCGAGACCGATGCGGGGCTCGAAGTTCTTGAAGTTCTGATTGGCTTCGACGGTGGTCCTTGCCGAGAGAGGCAGCGACGTGGGCCAGAGCGCCGTGCTCGGGTCCGACTCCCGGGCAACGGTCTGATCGTGCAGTTTGTTCAATGCCTGGCTAAAGAACTCCCAGCGAACGCCAAGATGAAGCGTCAGCGTGGGAATGGTTTTCCAATCGTCCTGAAAGTACAAAGCCACATCAGGTTCGGTAAACGGTATAACGGGATTCCCGTTTGCCAAAACGGAATAGGCACTGAACCCTGGCGGACCATTTTGCAGGAGGTTGCTGAGGGTGGCGAAATTGAGTTCACCCAGGTAGAAGAACAGTCCGGCATTTGGCGAATTTTGATAATCGAATTCGCCGCCGAAGAGCAGTGTTTGCGAGCCGCGCGTCCAGGTGGCATTGTTCTGCACCTGCGTAACCTTGATCGTGCGTCCCTGTGGGAAAAGAATGTCCCCGCCAAAGTCAACGTCGTCGTTGGTGCCGGTAAAGTTCACCTGCGCCGGGCATGCACCGAGGTTCGTGGCAACGCAATTTGGATATGCGCCTCCCTGGAAGTAGACCTTTGCCTCCTCGAAGCTATACCGTAACTGATCTACCAAGTGGACCGAGAAAGTGCGCGTCCAATCTGCTCCCACCGAGTGATATGTGGACGGTACGTCGACAAAATCGCCCGCAGCGACCCCATACGACCCGCCGACTCCGGTGTCGAGTGTCGGCTGGTAGAAATAACGCAAGAACAAATGATCCTTTGAGTCAGGCTGCCAATCCAAGCGCCCCAATTCCTCCTGGTCGTTGAAAATGCTCGGAATGGTGCGCCCCACGCCGGCGACTTCCACGTCTGCCGTCTTGCCGCCGGGACCTGTGACAGTCTCAGTGGTTACGGAACTGGCGATGGGCTGCGGGGTTCCCTGCTTGACTGCATAGGGACCATGAGCGAGCAGGGCGAGGACCCCCGGGTTGTTGGGAAACGCTGCCTGAAGCTGCTTTAAGCCGTTGGGATCGGGGGTGAGACCGGGCAACGACTCCGCCGGTGACGCTCCGATGCGCACGCGGTCCCAGAACGTGCTGCCAAAGAAGAAGAGCTTGTTTTTGATGATCGGACCGCCCAGTGTTCCGCCGAAGCGATTCTCAACAAAACGCGGCAGGAAGGGAGCAGCGCAGCCTGTCGATGGACTCACCCCGGGCGGGCAGTACCCGAATTGCGGACTCTTTTCGTAGTTGGCAAGGGAACTAAGGAACTGGCTCTGATAGAACTCAAAGCCGGATCCATGAAACGCATTTGTTCCTGACTTGGTAATGTAATTCACCACTGCGCCTGCGTTCCTGCCATACTGCGCGCTGTAGTCATTGGTGATGACCTGGATCTCCGCGATGGCATCCTGGTTTCCGAAGAATGCGCTCGGACCTCCGATGGAGTTGTCGTTATTGGTCTGGCCATCAATCTCGAAGTTGTTGTAGCGCCCGCTCTGGCCGTTCACTGAGAAGTTATCGCCGTTGTTATTCGAGAAGTTGTCGCCGTAGGTGCGCCCGCCCGTGCTGACCACGCCGGGAACGACCTCGGCAATCGTGTCGAAGCCGTTGTTGAGGGGTAGGTTTGCCACGGCCTGCGAGTCGAAGGTGGTCGTAACCTGGGAATCGGTGGTCTCGAGAAGAGCGGCCGCGGAACCGTTGACTTCAACCTGTTCGGCGGCGCCAATGTGCAATGTGACAAGGCCCAGGTTGGTTGTAGACCCCGACTGCACGGCAATATTGCTCACCGTCTCAGGCGAAAAGCCGGAAGCATTTACGACCAGCTTGTAGGCGCCGACGGGCACCGCAAAGAACCTGAAAGTACCATCAGGGCCTGAAGTACTCTCGAGCGTGAGCCCGCTCGACGTGTTCTCCAGCTGCAAATGCGCGCTAACAATCACCGCCGCAGATGGGTCTGCAACCGTTCCCTGAACGGTGCCTGTCGTGATTCCCTGACCCAACACGAAGGCGGTAGAAACAATCGCGGCCCAAGCCAAAACCAACTTCCTCACGATTTGCACGATTCATGCTCCTTAAATGTTCTGCATTGCGATCCAGGGCTCGCCACTATCAAGCCCCACGACGTAAATGCGTGAAAGAAAGCCCGTGTGCAAAGCGGGTACCGTACCTCGAGTCCCTGCTCGCGCCGGGCTGCCTATGGGTTCGTCTTTTTTGAGCCACTGATGGGGAATCGGGAGTTCTTTCACTTCGAGCGTTCAGGATTCGTAACTGGCCATCCGCTCGTACCCTTGCACGCACAGTTCCGATTGACGAAGTCACGGCAACAATGTGACGAGCGATAGCGATTCAGGGATGAATGTAGAGCGATCGCGGCCTGGATACAGGCAGTGTGGCGCGCGATGCTCATCGACCTCGCATTTGGCGGATTCCTTGCTCACGAACCCTACTTCTTTCCGGAATTGGGGACAGACGGCAACATCTCTGTGACGAAATGCAGGAATCGCTGATCAATTGCTTTTTTGCCCGCCGAGATTCTCCTGTCGAAAGCCAATTGGAATATGGAAGCTCATAGGCAATTGAAAGCATGCGAAGAGTCGCAATTTCGGGACGAGCCGCCGTCGGGGGCCGAAGGAAGCGTAGAGGGGCCGGGTCGCAAATTACCATTAGCCGAGATGAGACATTCGTCCCGGCGAAGGCGCACTGCGCCGCGCGATGACTAATGTACGTCCCAATGAGGCTGCGACCATGATGATTCGTATTGCAAAACTGCTCCTGTTGCTTGGTGTCTGTTGCTTTTACGTCTTGGTCGTGTTAAACAACCTCACTGACTTCAATTCCAACGCGCAGTTTGTCCGTCATGTCGTGCTGATGGACACAACCATCCCGGGCAACCACGGTATGTGGCGCTCGATCTCGTCGCCGGCATTGGATTTCCTTTTTTACGCGTCCATCATTGTTTGGGAATCGATCACAACGGTTCTTCTCTTTTGGGGCGCCATGCGGTTGCTGCGCGCGCTGCGAATGCCCGCCGCGGCGTTCAATGCCGCGAAATCCATTTCTGTGCTAGCCCTCACCCTCTCACTGCTCATGTGGCTTGTGGCGTTTCTTACCGTTGGCGGAGAGTGGTTCTTGATGTGGCAGTCGCACACGTGGAATGGTCAGGAGGCGGCCTTCAGAAACTTTGGGGTCGCTGGCATCGTGTTTTTGATCCTTTTGCAGCCCGACTCGGACACGCAACCATGATCTAAACCTATTGAATTCAAGCGCCCTTTTGCGCGCCACAAGACCGGCCTCTTGTCCAATGCCGCGGGTTTTGTTACGATCTCTTTACAGATGGTTTGCTTCCTGCAAAGCCGCTCTTGTTGTCGCCCGTCGAACATATGCGACGGGTGTCCCGCTAGTCTCTGATCTCCCAGGCACAATCGATCCAGAAGACGCACCCGTAGCTGAACGCCGGGTCTGTCTTCTCGTGTACCGGCCTTCAGCATCCCCACTGAAGAGAGGTCACAATGCCGGTCGCCGAACGCGAAATTGCCAACCCAGGATCCGCCCCGAGCGCTGCCACGTCACAATGGCTGAATCACCTGCGCTTGCTTGAGGCGGAGAGCATTCATATTCTCCGCGAGGTGGCATCGGAATTCGAGCGGCCGGTGATGCTCTACTCCATCGGCAAGGACTCGTCGGTGATGCTGCGCCTGGCGCAGAAGGCCTTTTATCCCGCGCCAATTCCCTTCCCTCTTCTGCATATCGATACCGGCTTCAAATTCGCCGAGATGCTCTCGTTCCGTGACGAGATGGCGCGGAACGTGGGCGCGGAGCTGCTGGTGTGGCGCAATGAGACGGCAATCGCCGCGGGAACGAATCCCATCGTGCTCGACACCAAGCGGTGCTGCGGCCTCTTGAAGACGCAGGCACTCCTCGATGCGTTGCGCCACTACAACTTTGACGCGGCCTTTGGCGGCGCGCGCCGCGACGAAGAGAAGTCGCGTGCCAAGGAGCGCATTTATTCGTTCCGCGACACCGCGGGACAGTGGGACCCGAAGAACCAGCGGCCCGAGCTATGGAACCTTTACAACGCGCGCATCCATCCCGGCGAAAGCATTCGCGTGTTTCCGTTGTCGAACTGGACCGAGATGGATGTGTGGCAATACATCCACGAGGAAACAATTCCCGTGGTGGATTTGTACTTTGCCAGGGAGCGGCCGATGGTTGTGCGCCCAATCGGCGCGGGTCAAGATGCTCTGCTTCCCATCGAGCAGGATTTTGTCGCGCGCCCGGGCGAGAAACCGCAGATGGTCAGGTGCCGGCTGCGCTCGCTGGGCTGCAGCCCGTGCACCGGCGCCATCCGCTCCGACGCAGCCACGATACCCGAAATCATCGCCGAACTGATCTCGTTCAAATCGTCGGAGCGCGCCAACCGCGTGATCGATCACGACCAGGAAGGCTCGATGGAAATCAAGAAGCGGGAGGGCTATTTCTAGGTGGCGACCCTTTCCGCTCCCTCATTTTCGATCCAGGACTTTCTGCGCGGCGAGCGCGAGAAGGACCTGCTGCGCTTCTCCACGGCGGGCAGCGTAGACGACGGCAAATCGACCCTCATCGGGCGGCTGCTCTATGACACGCAGTCGGTGTACGAAGACCAGGTGCGCTCCATTGAAGGCAAGGGAACGACCGCGCCGGGACAGATCGACTTCGCGCTGCTCACCGACGGGCTGCGCGCCGAGCGTGAGCAAGGCATCACGATCGACGTGGCGTACCGCTATTTCTCCACGGCGCGGCGCAAATTCATCATCGCGGACACGCCGGGGCACGAGCAGTACACACGCAACATGGCCACGGGCGCGTCGACCGCCGATGCCGCGATCGTGCTGATCGACGCCAGCAAGGGCGTACAGATTCAGTCGCGGCGCCATGCATATATTGCGTCTCTTCTGCGGGTGCGGCATGTGCTCGTGGCCGTCAACAAGATGGATTTGATCGGCTACGGCGAAGCGGCTTTCCGCGCGATCGAGTCGGAGTTCCGCACCATCCTCGAGCAGATCGCTGCCGATACCGGTACGCCTGTCGAGACGCACTTTGTTCCGGTGAGCGCGCTGAAGGGCGACAACGTGGTGCGGCGCGCGGAGGACTCGTCCGGTGCGATGCCCTGGTACGACGGGCCGTCGCTGCTGGAGTTGCTGGAGGCGTTGCCCTCAGCGCAGGACACGTGCCGCGACACTTTTCGCTTTCCGGTACAGCGCGTGCTGCGGCCCGATCACACATTCCGGGGATTCGCGGGACAGATCGCGTCGGGGACGATCCGTCCGGGCGACGAAGTTACGGTCTTCCCTTCGGGACGCAAGGCGAAGATCGAGCGCATTGTGACCTTCGATGGCGACCTGGACAAGGCGATTGCGCCGCTGTCGGTCACGCTGGTGCTCGACCGCGAGGTGGACATCAGCCGCGGCGACCTGATTGCCGGTGCAGGGGCGGCGCCGGCGGTGGCGCGGAGTGTGAAGGCGTCGCTGGTGTGGATGGATCAGCGGCCGCTGGATGTGAATCGGCGCTACTTACTAAAGCACACCAGCCATACGGCGCCCGCACTTGTTTCCTCGATCGACTACCGCGTGGACCTTTGCTCGTTGAAGCGGGAAACGGCGGTCACGCTGCGCATGAACGATATCGGCGCGGTGTCGCTGCATCTTTTGCGGCCGATCGCAGTGGATCTGTATCAGGAGAATCGCGGAACGGGCGCACTGATTCTGATCGATCCGGAAACGAATGCGACGGTGGCGGCGGGGATGGTGACCGCGGCAGAGGGCCAGCTGGCCGTGGACGAAGAGGACGAGGCCGGCGCATGGGGCCGCGTGACTGCCGGTGAGCGTGAGGCGCGGTGGAGACATCGCGGCGGCGTGCTTGAACTGGCCGGTCCCACGGACCTGATCGACGCGATCGAGCGCTCGTTGTTTGCCATTGGCGCCGTGACCTGCCGCATCAATGCGGGCGAACGGGCGTCTCTCCAGCATCTCGGGTTGTTGGATGTTGTGACCGACCTGCAGACGCAGTCAGGGCTGATCACGCTTATCGTCGAGCCCGGCGATGAAGGCGTGCTGTGGGCCAGCGCGGGCGGCGGCGAGATCACGCTCGATGCGGACAACCGTATGCATGCCGTAACCACGGTGCATCAGCTTTTGCAGCGTGCGGGACTCTTTATTTCAACCGAGGGGGCTGACCTGTAATGGGCGCCGCTGATATTGCCGCGGAAGTCAACGCGAAGCTGGATGCAGTACGGGACACTCTGGCGCGCGAGGTGACGGGCAAGGAGGATGTGTGCCTGACGTGCAGCTTTCAGGCTGAAGACGTGCTGCTCACCAGGCTCGTCATCGCGCTCGATCCGCACATTCCGATTCTCTTTCTCGATACGGGCTATCACTTCGCCGAGACGTACGCGTATCGCGACAAGATCGCGCACGAGTGGGCACTGAATCTGATCAACCTGCTGCCGGAAAAGACCGTGGCCGAACAGGAGGCGGAGTTCGGTCTGCTTTATCAATCCGCTCCCGACCGCTGCTGCGGTCTGCGCAAAGTTGAGCCGCTTTTCAAGGCCGTCGCCGGATATCGCGTGTGGCTAACCGGCCTGCGCCGCGAGCAGGCACGGAGCCGCGCAACTCTCGAGGAGTCGGCAATGTTCTCGCTCCCGGGTGGCAAGCAGGTGCTGAAGCTGGCGCCATTGGCCGACTGGACGACGCGCGATGTGTGGTACGCGTGCGAGCAGCTTGGCATTCCGCTGCTGCCCCTCTACGAGAAGGGCTACACGTCGATCGGCTGCGCACCTTGCACCACGCTGCCGCTCGATCCTAACGATCCACGCTCGGGCCGGTGGGCCGGCCGCAAGGTGGAGTGCGGCATTCATATTCAGGCAGCGCCGCCGCGATAAGCCGGCCAAAAGGAAACTGGGACCAGAGAATGCAGTACCTCATCGGATTTTTCATCGCGCTGTTCATCGCGCTCACGGGCGTGGGCGCCGGCACGGTCACTGTGCCCGTCCTGGTGCTGTTTCTCGGTGTGCCCGCGCCGGTGGCTGTCGGCGTTGGGCTCATGTTTTCCGCCGCGGTGAAACTGATTCTGGTGCCTGCCCAAATTGCGCGCCGCAACGTCGCCTGGCGCACGCTGGGCTACATGATGCTGGGCGGAACGCCGGGAGTGCTTGTGGGCTCCCTGATCCTCAAACACCTGATCAACGCGGGATCGGCGAACCTGCTGAATGCCATCCTCGGAGCGATCCTTGTCTCCACGGCGAGCTGGCAGATCTTCTATTCGTTTCGGCCTATGCGCGAGGACTCCGATGCGCGCGACCGCAGCCCTCTGCTCTCGTGGCTCATGTTTCCCGTCGGAGCCGAGGTGGGCTTCTCCTCGGCGGGAGCGGGCGCGCTGGGCAGTGCCGCGCTGCTGAGCCTCACACCGCTGGCACCGGCGCAGGTTGTCGGCACCGACATCGCCTTTGGCTTCCTTGTTTCGCTCATCGGTAGCGGCGCCCACTGGTTCACTCACGCCACAAATCCCGCGTTGCTTCTGCAACTAGTCATTGGAGGCGCGGCCGGGGCGGTTTTCGGAACGATGCTAAGCAAGCGTCTTCCGCGCCGGCCTCTGCGGTTCGCGCTTTGGGTCTGGCTGTTGATACTGGGGAGCCAGTTTCTTTTCAACAGCTACCATGTTTGGGCGGCCACACGAGGGACCAAGCCAGCGAACGCGAATTCACTGAGCAATCGCGAAGCCGGCGGCAGCCGTTAGGCGTCGCGGCGAGGGTAAGCCATGCATCCGCAGTTCTGAGACTTGGCCGTTCAGATTCAAAGTTCCTGTGTGACCAAAGTCGCTGAACGCCGTTTCTTCCTTCGATAGTCTCTATTTGGAAGGGAAACGCGCGGATGTCCGGCATTGTCACGGAATCTATTGCAACAGGAGAACGTAGGAAAAAACTCATCCGGCGGTCAGCGCAGGATCGCTCGCAGCGCATCCGGCATGCTGTGCAGTGGCTTTTTGTCGCTTTGAACGGCTGGATCGGAGTGCAGTTCTACCTGTGGGTGCGCTATTTCGAGCGTGGCGGCCAGGGGCTCTATGTCCCTCGTCCCGCGGGAGTCGAAGGGTGGCTGCCGATCGCGGGACTCATGAACTCCAAATACCTTTTTCTCACTGGCCGCGTGCCCGCCATTCATCCCGCAGCTATGTACCTGTTTCTCGGCTTTCTACTCATGAGCCTTCTGCTGAAGAAGGCGTTTTGCTCGTGGCTGTGTCCCGTTGGAACGCTATCGGAGAATCTTTGGCAGCTCGGGCGCCGCGTTTTCGGGCGCAATCTGCGCCTGCCGAGATGGGTCGATATTCCACTACGTGGACTTAAATACCTGCTGCTGAGTTTCTTCGCATTCATTATTGGAGGCATGTCCGCGAAAGCGCTGGATGGCTTCATGGCGACGCCCTATGGACTTGTTGCCGATGTGAAGATGCTGAACTTCTTCCGCGATATCGGGGTGACGGCAGCCCTGGTTGTCGGCGTTCTGATGCTGCTTTCGATGCTGATTCAGAATTTCTGGTGCCGGTATCTGTGCCCGTACGGCGCCTTGCTGGGCCTGGCCTCGTTCATGAGCCCGGTAAAGATTCGGCGCGATAGTGAAGCGTGTATCGATTGCGGAAAGTGCGCGCGAGCTTGCCCGGCTAACCTGCCGGTCGACCAACTTGCGCAGATCCGCTCAGCCGAATGCGGCGCATGCATGGCGTGCGTGGCTGCTTGCCCGGCAGATAATGCACTGCAATTCGCGCTGCCGCCCAGACGTGCCGCCGCGCCCGAGCAACGCTGGTATCGGCGCTCCTTGCAACCCCTGGCCATCGCAGCGATTCTCGCCTACATCTTCATTGGGTTGATCCTTTTTGCCCGTGCCACAAACCATTGGCAGACAAATATCCCGCGCACCGTTTACATGAATCTTGTGCCTCATGTAAACGAAGTGAGCCATCCGGGGATCTGAGCACGCCGGCTTCAGGAACTTCTCTGATAGTGAGAGCACGCTGAGGTTTTGCCCATTGCGTGTTGGCTAGCTCCGGCGCGCCCGGAATTCCTCGCCAATCGCCTGAACGGTTTCCCTGTCGAGCAGCCTGGCCGCTTGGGGAAACACTCGTTGCTCTTCGACCTGAATGTGCGCTGCGTAGAGTTCCTTCAAACGCTCAGTGTTCGAGGCGAGCTGTTGAGCGTCGACTTCATCCAGCGAACCATCGGAAATCCACTTGAGATAGAGAGATTCCACAACCGTGTGAAGGCCGTTGGCGGTCTCATGGTCATTTTCCAGACCTTGAATTTCCTCAAGGGCGCTGTTCGCTGATCCGGCCCTGAGCCGTGGAAACAGCGACTCCTCCTCATCGGCGGTATGGCGTTGGCCGCCCACGCGAAAGTATTGGAGGGCCGCGTGAATTGCTTCCACTTCTTCGCGGGATAAAGCCCGGTTCCGGGCGCGGCCGGCGACAACGCAGAGAATGTTCAGAAAGTGTTCGATGCGACGATGACAATCCGTCAGCATACCGATCGGATCATCGAACCCGCTATCGGGTTTTGCGCCAATTTGTATTCCCACCTGAGTTCCCTCCAGGTTGATCATCGAAGATGTTTGGCTTGAATGTCGAGTTGAAATGGAGGATCAATCGTGTTATGCGCCCTGTAGAACGTGGAGATTTGTTGCTTTCCTGACCGCAGCCCCAGGCCGAACGTATGCGCGGGGAACATACGAGCAGCAAGGTTCTTCGCCAAATGGATTGCCGGTAAGGGCGTAGGCTCTGGCGCGCGATCCACCGCAGATTTCCTTAAACTCGCAAGCGCCGCATTTTCCTTCGAGCTTCGACGTGTCTCTCAACCCTCGAAAGAGCGGAGACTCGCGGTAGATCGTGCTCAATGGCTTTTGCCGCATGTTGCCGGCCGAAACCGGCAGGAATCCGCTGGGGAACACCTCCCCAACGTGCGAGATGAACACAAACCCCTTCCCGTCATTCAGCCCGCGCGGCGCCCGGCCGATGGCATCCTCAGCCTTTTCCGGTGCGGCAATTACGTCGCCAGCCCTACGTTCCGCTGCTCTCTGTTGCAACACAAACCGCCGATAGTGTTGTGCCTCTGTCGTTTTGATATCGAAGCCTGCCGACTTTGAGAGGCTGTATATTCTCTCGAATACCTGTTCGAATTCATCGGCGCTGAGAAGATCGTTCAACTTCCCGCGCCCCGTCGGCACCAGAAAGAAGACGCTCCAGAGAGTGATCTTGAGGCTCTTCATAAGCGCCACGATCGCGTCGATCTCGCCGATATTTCTGCGGCTGAAGGTTGTGTTGATCTGCACCGGCAGGCCGATCTCGTTCGCCCAGCGAACCGCATCCAACGTTCGGGCGAACGATCCACTCATTCCCCGAAATGCGTCGTGAGTCTCCGCGCTTGCTCCATCCATGCTGACCGCAAGCCTGGCCAGACCGGCTTCTTTGAGGCGCACGACAATTTCTCTCGTGAGCAACGGCGTGGCGCTTGGCGTCAAAGACACTCGTACGCCCCGGGACCGGGCATGTCCAATCAGCTCGAACAGATCCGGGCGCTTGATTGGATCTCCGCCGGTGAGTACGAAGACGGGCACATTCATCGCTGCAATTTGATCAATCAACGCCTTGCCTTCATCCGTGCTGAGTTCCATTGGATGGCGATCCGGTTGGGCCGATGCGCGGCAATGCACACAGGCCAGATCGCAGGCCTGGGTCACTTCCCAGATGGCGATGAACGGCCGTTCGTTGAAGTCGATCGCGTTGATCCGCGGGTTCATGAATCCATGAGACTGCCCGGTCATTACATTGCGCAGTGACTAAAGTCCCAACTGCTAAAATTCCGGGGTGAGCATTCCCCGTATCGATCTCGCATCTGTCCTCGAAAAGACCCCGCTACTGTCGGGCCTGTCGCAGCCTGAGTTGCAGATGCTTGCTTCCCGCACGGTGCGCAAGCTGTTCAGCGCCGGCGAGTTGCTTTTCTCCGAAGGCGAGCCTTGCAGCGGATTCCACATCATTGCCAGGGGTAAGATCCGAATCTTCAAAACATCGGTGAATGGCCGAGAACAAGTCCTCGCCGTGAACACCCCGGGCGAATCGGTGGCTGAATTGCCTGTTTTCGATGGAGGCCCTTATCCGGCCTCGGCAGTGGCAATCGAAGACACAGAAATCGCATTTATTTCACGGCGGGACTTCCATGCCTTTTGCGTCGAGCATCCGGAGGTACCGCTGAAGATTCTTTCAGTTGTGGGTGCTCGACTGCGCCGCTTGGTCGGCATCATCGAGGAGCTTTCGTTCACCACAATCCGGCAGCGCCTCATCTCGGTGCTGGTCAAACTGGCACAAACCGAAGGCACAAAGACGGAACACGGCATTGAGTTTCAATTGCCCGCGACCCATCAGGAATTGGCGAATCAACTTGGGACGGTGCGCGAACTGATCTCGCGTAATCTCATGCGGCTACAGGCTGAGGGGTTGCTGGATGTGGACGCTCGAAAGATAGTCGTCAAGGACATGAAGGGCCTAAGCGCATTGCTCGAATCTGCTTCTTAGCACTTTTCTCCCGCCTACAACCGGTCTCATAAATGCCTCTGCTGCATAGTGAGCACGTATGGGACCCAACAACAAGGCGGGTCCCATGCTTCCAGCGAGTTGACAAAGATGGTTTATGAGACCGGTTCTAGTGACATAAGTTACTGTGTCCGTCCGCGCGGTTCTCTACCGTTGCAGGTGGAGAACGCTTATGCCAACCTCGACCCAGTCCATTCGTGAGATTATTTCGAACCAGTCATCCGCGGCCGCCGTTTTAGAGCGCTTCGATATTGACCTCTGTTCGCACGCGAACGAATCGCTCAAACAGGCTTGCGCCGGGCTTCAGCTTTCAGTCGATCAGGTGCTCGAAAAGCTCTCCGACGCCGCCGCGAAGCAGAATGGCGCCGTCCCGGCAGATCTCGCCGGCTATTCGCTGAGCCGGCTCATTCAACACATCGTTCGCACCCATCATCAGTATGTTCGCTGCGAGCTGCCGCGCCTGGCTCAGACGGCGCATAAGCTCGCCGGCAAACACGGGGATCGCGCGCCCCAGTTGAAGGCGGTCGAGAACTTGCTCGCAGCGCTGCACGCGGAAATGTTCGCTCACCTTGAGAAAGAAGAACAAATTCTGTTTCCCTTCATTGCACAAATGGATGAAGAGGCTGCCGGGTTCGCGTCACCGGGCCGTGCCTGCTTCCAGACGGTAGCGCAACCGGTGTCCGTGATGGTTCGGGAGCACGAATCGGCCGAAGGTTTGGTGGCAGAGATGCGCAAGCTAACGGACGAATTCAATGCACCGGCATGGGCGTGTGCCACGCACATTGGGCTCTGCGCCGGGTTCGATCAATTTGAGCGCGATCTCCGGCAGCATGTGCATATCGAGAACGACATCCTGTTTCCACGCGCAATCGAGATGGAATCCGCGCTGAGTGAACGGAGGTAACGATGGCCGCGATCGCACAGGGCAACCGGATTAGTCCGCCGCGTCAGCAGGAAGCAGCCGATCCAACGCAAGCCATTGTCGCTCGCGAGCGGCTGAAGAGCATGATGCTGCGGGCTTGGATTCTGGCAGGCATTTTCTTCATGGCATTGCCAGGCACCCTGCTCGGCTTCTCGAACCTGATGGCCATCAGCGCGCATCATGGACTTGGCAGTCTCCCGGCAGCTTGGATAGAGGGGCATGGCCACGCGCAAATGTTTGGATGGATCGGGAGTTTCATTCTCGGAATCGGTTTCTATTCTCAGCCCGCGCGGGGCCGGTCAATCCTCAAAGTTCCACTCACCTGCTTCGTTCTCTGGATTTCGGGCGTCGCCATGCGCTGGTATGCCAACATCTACGGCTGGCACTGGCATATTCTCCTCCCAATTTCGGCAGCGTTTGAAGTGATTGCCGTCCTCCTGTTTCTCTCAGCGGCGTCCCACCACAAATTGCCTGAGTCCGCGAGCGGCACGCGCGCCAAGCCTCGGATGGAGCTGTGGATGGTTTCGGTTTTGATCGGGACTACTGGACTCGCTGCTTCCGTCCTCTTTAACTTTGTGGAATGCCTGCGGCTCGCACTCGCCGGCGTGTCTCCGTCCTTCCCCCGTGCGCTGGATCAGAGATACCTTGTGCTGCTGGGATGGGGATTCCTCGTACCGGTGGTGTGGGGCTTTTCCGCGCGCTGGCTACCGAGCTTTCTTGCCATCGCCAAACCGAATGACCGTGTATTCAGCGCAGCCTTGATTCTCGATATGGCCGGTGTACTTTGCGGAATATCCGGCTGGGCGAAGGTTGCCACAATCCTGCTTGCGTTCGGCGCTCTCGCGAGTGCCGTTGCGCTACGGCTAACTGAACGGCCTCATGCAAAAGCGAAATCGCAAGGTGTCCATCCCAGTTTCCCGTTCTTTGCGCGGATACCTTACTTGTGGCTTGTCATCGCCGGGTCCATGAGCATCTGGGCCGCCTTTGCTGACCAGCATGGCGGAATCTGGGGCGCGTCCCGTCACGCATTGACCGTAGGCTTCGCCGCAACCATGGTGTTTGCCATGGGGCCGCGCATTCTTCCGCATTTCGGCGGCATCTATCGCATCTTTAGTACGCGCCTGATGTTGGTCTGCCTGTTGCTGCTGCAAGTGGGTTGCACACTGCACGTCACATCGGAGCCTCTGGCCTATGAAGGGCTGCTGGCTTTCGCATGGAAGACGCTGCCTTTATCAGGAATGCTCGAACTCGGCGGAGTGCTTCTCTTCGCAGCGAACCTCGTGCTCACCTTTGCGTTCGGCCGGACCGCATTTGCGGCGGGTCACGACCGCGGCTAGGTCCCTTCGGCCGCCTCTGCCCATTCTTCTCCAATCTGTGACTAAAGTCCCTGCAATCAGATCGCCCCTTGTCCTAACTTCTCAATCAGCAGTACGCATTTTTTTGCGAATTCTTAAGCACGAATTGAGGCAAACCATGAGCTACAAGCGTTATTGGCTGGCGCTGGCAGTCGTCATAATCGGTTCCTTCGCCGTCCTCGGCACGGTGGGGCGGAAAATGATCAGCGAGGCGCCGCCCATTCCCGACGTCTAGTGACACCGCCTCTTAGAAAGATCCCAGAGTTTCCCTGGGCGTGAACCGGCCTCGACCACGCTTCGGTGCATGTGTGAGTTGACGACAAACCGCCGTGTCACTCGACCTGCGCAGATCGGGAACGAAAGGTTGGCTTGTCGCTTGGCGGGATTTCAAAGATTATGAGCCGCTCGGATTGAAGAATCCCCGGTCGGGATCCATACGCCTCTAAAAAGCCTCGATGCAGGTTCAAACCGAACCACCTGCGGACAAAACGGTCCGCTCCACAATGGCTACCTGCGATATTCGCCCGTGTAGATCGACTCGATGTAAGAGCGCCTCAACAACAAAACGCAACGCCCGCGCAACCAGAGCAAAATAGTTTGAGTGGGAGTGGCTCCGAGGTTGTTGGCTCTATTTGGCTGCCCCCCCAGGGATTCGAACCCATATATGCTGATCCAGAGCTATAGAGATCAGACGTCATAAACTATTGCTAAACAACAACTTAACAATAAAATCGCCGGCGCTTAGCATGTTGCAAATGTTGCTGTATTTACTGGGTTTTCGAAGTACTTTCAGATTCGCTCGGCGCAGTTGTGGCATAGTCTCGCATGCACTCCGAAGAATCTGCCCACAGGGGTTGCCTTTCGAGGCAATCAAGACCCCGATTCGATAAGGCACCGCAGATCTGCTTCTGACGCGAACGGCGCGTCGAGCGTATTCTCCCTGTGAAAAAGTAGGCATTGACGGCACCTATTGCGAGTGCCATCATACGGTGAAAATTCGCGTGGCAATCATCTCGACGCCAGAGCATTGCTATGCCACAAGCCGTGCACTTCATCCCTGATTTCCTCGAGGGTCGGCGCGACGCCGCGGCATGGTTGAAGCACGGGCCTGGATTATCGGGTTCATACGTTACGTCTTGAGAACATCGCAAGTCGCCCGAGTCATCGCACGATGGAGGACAAACTGATGCGCTGGGACCATCCTCCAGAACTCGACAGCATAACGGGCCACGCTGGCGAGCTTCTCAACCACCATTGTTTCCCGGATATCGTGATTCCCGACAGGCTCTAACCACCGTCCAGAGGAGGTAGCAAATGTCAGAAGAAATTCGCGCAGCGCTCAGATCTGCAAATGAAAATGTTTCGAACCTCTGTAATGAAATCGAGCGGCTCGAGTCGGCCGCGCAACGCGCCGAGCAAGCCGCCCAGGACGCAACAGCCGAAATGGCGAAGTACTCGGAACTCGACAAGGAAATCACCAAATGGCGCGTTGAGCAACTCAAACAGGGAGCCAATGCGAGAGTACTTCCCGATCACCTGAAGGTTCAGCTTGATGCTAAGCGCGATGCGGTCGAAGAACTCGAGCAATCTCGCGCCACTCAACAGGCTATTTTGGAGGAGCTTGAGGATCTCCGGCAGAGGCAAAGACCGGCCGAGCAGGAGAGAATGAAATGTGCAATCGCGATTCTGCAAGAAATGGGCGATGCGCTCGCGAGCGAACTGGCCTCTATCAACCATCGCCGGGCTGATTTGTTTCAGCTACTGCGGGGGTTGGAGCAGCTGGAAGTTGCAATCGACGGTGACATGCCGACCGCAATCGGTGTTACTGAGTATGCCCGCAATACGATGAGCATCGCGGAAACGTATGTGTTTCCCGACGGTGCCGAGGCAACGAGGGAGATCGCAGAACGGTGGAAGCGCCGCCTGGAGGCGATTTGCGTCGATCCTTACGCCGAAATCAACCCACCGAAGCCTGTTGCGCCATCCGACTACGTGCTGGAACCGGCTCCGGGTAGCTGGGTTCCGGAGCATGCCTGAACTCTGAAACTGCGCTGGCGGGATTATACCTGGGGGCTGTCGCAGGGGGCAGAGTTCGGTACTAGACGATGACGACGTTCAGTCGTGCGCTGTCATGGCGGGGGGATTTTTCTCTGCCTAGGGCGTGCCGAGCGAGTCGCTGGGCTCTGCGTCTCCGGCTGCGGAGATGCTTCCGTGTTTCCGACGAGGGCGTCTCAAGGAGGGGCATTTTGTCTTAGCGAGGTTGATCGATCCGGATGCAATGGGATCACCGGGTGTTCCGGCGGTGGATGAGTTCAAGAAAGCAATCATGGAAGCGAAGAAGCAACAAGCAGACACGAAATAGCGTACCGCTCGGCGCTGTTCCATACGCCGACATAGCGAAGCCTGTGCCGGAACCGCGTAATTCCGTACCTGCATCCTGAATTGAAGGATGTGGCGCAGCTCGTCAATCAACGGAACGCAGACAACGCAGACGAGGATTTACGGCACAGTTTACGGCACAGTGGGCGGAAAACCGAGTAAGGGCCGCAGCTAAGTTATACATTTTATTGGCTGCCCCCCAGGGATTCGAACCCCGATATGCTGATCCAGAGTCAGCTGTCCTGCCATTGAACGAGGGGGCAACAAGCGCGAGGTGCGGCTCGTCTTGCAGCCGGTCGGCCTGGCTCCCCGTGAATGGGCGCGCAAAGCCAACCTTTTCATTTTACGGAGACTCTCATGCGCGGTCAATTTGACGCGTCCGGGCTCCTTAGACAAAAACCAACTCCACTGCCACCCATTCCCCTGTTCGCATTCCCGGGTTCCTACTCCTCGCGCAGCACTTCCAGTGGCCGCAACCCGAGAATGCGGTAGCTGGCGAGCCAGCCTGTGGCAGTGGCCAGCACCGCTGTCCCGGCGAGCGCGATCAGCGTGGCGCCCCATGCGATATGGAAGGTCACTTCGAGCCGATGCAGAAGAATGCGAGTGAGCAGGTTGGCGAACACAACGCCGACCGCGCCGGCCAGCAGACCCAGCACGCTAAACTCCACGCTGAAGATGCGCACAATGCGCATGCGCGTCGCGCCCAGCGTCTTCAGCACCACCGCCTCCTGCATGCGGCGGAAGCGCGTGCTGGCGATGCTTGAGGCCAGAATCGTGAGCCCCGCAAGAATCGAGAAACCCGCAAGCAGCCGAACCACGAACGTGATCTGGTCGACGACATTCTCGATCCGCTCCAAAACATCGGCGATATTGATGACGGTGATGGTTGGATAAGCCGCGAAAAATGCTCGCTCCATTGCGGCCACCTGCTTCGGATCGATGTGCGCGCCGCCGTACCATGTGGCCGGCTGATCGGCGATCAATCCCGAAGGCAGAACAAACTGCACGCGCGCTCCCACGTGCTGGCCGTCGGCGCGAAAGATGGCGGCCACCTTGAGTGCGCGCGTTGTTCCGCCTGTTTCGAGCTCAACCGCGGAGCCAACGCCGAGGTGCAGCCGCTGCGCCACGCCATCGCCCACCGCAATCTGTGCCGCGCTGTTGTTCGTCCACCACGACCCCGCGGTAACCTTGTCGCCCTCGGGCGGCGCATCAGCCCAGCTCAGCTCGGCATTCTCCAGCATGCGTACCGGATAGTGCTGGCCTTTCATTTGCTCCACCGGCTGGCCGTTGATCGAAACAAACCGCCCCTGCACCACCGGCATCAGGTTGAGTTGCTGGCTCACGTCGGGTTGATGCGCAAAGAACGCCTTCACGCCGTCGACCTCCTCGGTCCGCACGTCGATGAGAAAAACATTGGGTAGCTTGGGTGACGCAGTCTCGTGCAGATCGGCCAGCAGATCCCTCTGCATCAGGTAGACCGCGAGGATGAGCATCACTCCCGTGCCTAACGCTGCCAGCACCGCGGCGGACTGATTTCCGGGCCGGTAAAGATTGGCGAGGCCGTGGCGCAGCGACGACGGCAAGCGAAGACGAGTGTATTTCAGAAAGAGCTGGAGAGCCCAAAGCGCCAGCGCCGCCAGCACCAGCAAGACCACGAGCGTGATGGTAAACAGCAACGCAAACCACGCACCCACCTTCGGCGAATCGGAAAGCGCCCACGCGATGCCGCCCAGAGCTGCGACGACCGCCGCTGCGATGCACAGCTGCAGCCGGCGCGCCCACCAGCGCGCAAACCAGGCGCCAAAACCCGTCGCGCCCTGCTCCACCAGCCTGCGCAGAACCAGCACCGGTCGCACCGCTCGCACGTCGAGCAGCGGCGGAAGACAAAAGAGGAGCGTGGTGAGCAGTCCCGTGCCGAGGCCGGCCAGCGCCGATTGCCACGGGAACCGCAGGATCACATGCACGGGAAGCAATTGGCCGAATGCGGCCGGCAGCCCCGCCATCACGGCGATGCCCGCGGCGACGCCAAGCAAGCCGCCGGCCGCGCCGAGTCCGAGTGTCTGCAAAAGAAAGATGCGCAACAGGTCAGACGAGTCCGCGCCGATCGCCTTAAGGATCGCCAGCATATCCATGCGCTGCTCAAGATGCGCGTGCATGGCCATGGCCACGCCGATCGCGCCAAGCACCATCGCCACCAGGCAAATAAGGCTCAGAATGGATGTTGCATTGTCGAGGCCGCGTGTCAGCGCCGGGTTGCCTTCGCGGAAGTCCATCACTTGCGCGTCAGGCATCGCCGCTTCCAATTGCGTTCGTACCGCTGCGGTTTCGGCATCGGCAGTCACGCCTTTGGGCAGTGTTGGCGGCAGCTTCACAAGCAAGCGCCTTGTCGCGCGACTGCCGGGCGCAAGCAATCCTGTGCGCGCCAGCGACGCCTCCGAGATCATGACGCGCGGGCCCAGCCCCATGCCTGCGCTGATGCGGTCAGGCTCCTGCTTCAGAACTGCCGAGATTTTGAAATCTACTTTGCCGAGTCGCAATGTGTCGCCCACGTGCGCGTTCAGGCGGATTAGAAACTCATCGGCTACGATTGCGGAGTCGCCCTTGAGTGCCTGGCGCAGCGGCATCGACGGGTCCAGGTCGGCCGTTCCGTAATAGGGATACTCGGCCGGATCGACAGCTTTGAGCGAGACAGGCAGCGGTACTGGATCCGTGGATACCGAGACCATCGATACGGTCTCAGTCACCCACGTCGAGCGGATTGCACCACCGCTCTGTGCTTCGATCGCCGCAATCTTGCTCAGCTCGTCAGGTACGGGTGCGCGAAACATGCGCACGCTCAGGTCGCCGGCCAGCAGCGAACGTGCTTCTGTGTTCAGCGTTTGGCGAAAGCTGTCGCTCAGCCCGCGCACGCCCACCAGCGCAGCTACGCCCACGGCGACCGACAGCACGACAAATGCAAACTTGCCGGGCGCGGACTTCAGATCGCGCCAGCCGATGGCTGCCGCTCGCTGCCAGCTCAACGCGCGCTTGGCCATGGTTCTCCTTGCGCAGCATGTGAGCCGGCGAGAGGCGCGCCCGGATTCGAGTCTTCCACCACCCGGCCGTCCTTCAGCACAATCTTGCGATCCGCGCGGCTGGCCACTTCGGGATCGTGCGTCACCAGCACCAGGGTCGTCCCCGCTTTGCGATTCCGTTCCAGCAGCAGATCGAGAACCATGCGCCCATTTGCGGAGTCGAGGTTGCCGGTCGGCTCGTCGGCCATCACGATCGGCGGCTCGGCCACAAACGCTCGCGCCAGCGCAACGCGTTGCTGCTCACCCCCTGAAAGCTGCACCGGGTAGTGATCCATGCGCTCCGTCAAACCCACCTCGTCGAGCCGGCGCCGCGCTTGCTCCAGGCCGTTCCCTTCCAGGTTCAGCTCGTATGGCAGCAGCACATTCTCGAGAGCCGTGAGCGTCTGGATGAGTTGGTACGACTGAAAGACAAATCCGATCTTGCGTCCGCGCACTGCTGCGAGCTCCGCCTCCGCCAGGTTGTGGATCGGCACCCCATCCAGCCAGATCTCGCCCTCGCTGGGTGTGTCGAGTCCGGCAAGCAGACCGAGCAGCGTGCTCTTCCCGCTTCCGCTTGCGCCCAGAATGGCAACAAACTGCCCCGCCGGAATGTCGAGCGATATTCCCTGCAGAATATCCACGCGCCGCGCACCGTTCTGGATCCACTTTTTCGCGCCTTTAACCTGAATCAAGCCACCCTCCAGTCACTCGCAGTGTAAATGGCCGGTCGCCACAGGCCCCCGGTCCCTCGCACACCTTCGCGCGGCTACACTTTATTTATGGACGTTCGGCGCGCGGTTCTTGTCGCATGTTGCCTGTTGCTCCTGCCAGCCGGGCTTCTCCATGCCGCCGATCGGCCGCTCCTGGTTTGTTACGGCGACAGCATTACCGCGGGGTTAGGCCTTCAAGATGGCCAGGCTTATCCTGAAGACCTGCAGAAGCTGCTCGATGCGCACGGGTACGCATATAAGGTCATCAACCAGGGCACGAGCGGAGCCACCACCAAGGACGCGGTCGTTGGCCTTCCCTATGTTTTGCGTCTGCACCCCGCTGTCGTCATCGTCGAATTCGGCGGCAACGACGGACTGCGCGGCCTCCCCGTTACCCAAACACGCGCCAATCTCGACCAGGTCCTGGCGGCGCTCGAAAAAGCTCACGTGAAAATCCTGCTCGCCGGTATCACGCTCCCGCCCGATTATGGGCCCGACTACATCCGCTCGTTCACTGCGATCTTTCACGATCTCGCTGCGAAGCACCACGTCGCTCTCGTCCCCATGCTTTATAAGAATCTGGTCGACGTTCCGGGCACGATTCAGGCCGACGGCATTCATCCCACCGCCAAGGGTTCCCAGATCATCGCCGGCACGCTCTTCCCCGTGCTCAAGCCATTGCTGCGCAAGGCCCCTTGAGCGCTGGCGCCTGAAACAGCAACAGCCGGGATATCTCCCGGCTGCTCCTCGTCAACCAACAAAATGTAAAGCTCGCGGTGCTACTTCGCCTTGGCGGTGGCCAGCGCCTTCACGCGCGCGTTCAAGCGGCTCTTGTAGCGCGAAACGGTGTTCGAGTGCAGAACGCCCTTCTGCGCGCTCTTGTCGAGGGCCGCAACCGTGGCGCGATACTGCGTCTCGGCAGCCTTCTTGTCGGCCTTCGTCAGGGCTTCGCGCAGTGCGCGCAGGCTTGAGCGCACGCGGCTGCGGTTCGAGCGGTTCACTTCAGTGCGAGTCTCGGTTTGGCGTGCGCGCTTGAGCGCAGATACGTGGTTTGCCATGGTTTTGCTTCAATCTCCAACGCCTGAATTGCAGGCGAGTTCCGGATTTTTCAGGGAAAATGATGCGGGGTACAGCGGTTCCAGAGTTGCTCTACCCAGAAAGCACAGGCGCCGAGCCGCATCCCTCGCAATTTCTAAGTCTACGGGAATTCCCGGGGCGGGTCAATCATGCGAGCGGCGTGATCCGCACCCCGATTCCCCATTGCGGCCCGCATCCAAAGCCGGCATTCAAGTGCTTTATTCCGCTGCGCAAGCCGGTTTGACCCGGTTTCCTCAGCCCGGTATACTCGAACTTGCGTCAAGCGGGAGTAGCTCAGTGGTAGAGCATCGCCTTGCCAAGGCGAGGGTCGCGAGTTCAAGTCTCGTCTCCCGCTCCATTCCGCAATTCACCGGCGCCGATAAGGCGATCGAAGAGTGGAATTGGACGTTCCGCAACGCGTGAGGCAGGCAGCCCGAGGCGCGGTACCCAAGTGGTAAGGGAGAGGTCTGCAAAACCTTTATGCGCCGGTTCGATCCCGGCCCGCGCCTCCAATTCCTCGAGCTCTAGCCCCCACTCAGCGAATCCAGCTTTCGCAAAAATATCTCGTGGACGTGTTTCGCCCTCGATGAGCAAGGACCATGCCATGGCACAAATCGAAGAGAAGAACTTGCGGCAACAATTCGCCAGCGACAACTACGCGGGCATCTGCCCCGAAGCGTGGCAGGCGATGGAAGCTGCCAATCGCGGCCACGTGACGTCGTACGGCGACGACCCCTGGACGGCCAGCGCGTCCGACGCCTTTCGCACCCTGTTTGAGACACCGTGCGAGGTGTACCTCGTCTTCAACGGCACCGCCGCCAATTCGCTGGCTCTTGCATCGCTCTGCCAGTCTTACCACAGCGTCATCTGCTCCGATCAGTCGCACGTTGAAACCGACGAGTGCGGCGCTCCCGAGTTCTTTTCCAACGGCTCGAAGCTCCTGGTGGCAACCAGTGCATCGGGCAAGCTCACCCCCGATGGCATTCGCGAGTTGGCGACCAAGCGCAGCGACATTCACTATCCCAAGCCGCGTGTCGTCTCCATTACGCAATCCACTGAAACTGGCCGGGTCTACTCCCTCGCCGAGCTGCAGGCCATCTCGGCTGAATGCCGGTCGCGCGGTCTCTCTCTGCACATGGACGGTGCCCGCTTCGCCAATGCCTGCGCCAGCCTCGGCTGCTCGCCTGCCGAAATGTCGTGGAAGAGCGGCGTCGATGTGCTCTGCTTCGGCGGCGCAAAAAATGGGATGGCCATGGGCGAGGCCGTGCTCTTTTTCGATCGCGCCATGGCCACGGACTTCGACTACCGGTGCAAGCAGGCCGGCCAATTGGCATCGAAGATGCGCTTTCTCTCTGCGCCTTGGGTAGGCATGCTCGAGAACGGCGCATGGCTGCGCAACGCCGAGCACGCCAATCGGTGCGCCCGGCAATTCGCAGCCCAGCTCGCCGGCATTCCGGGCGTCAAGCTCGCACAGCCCGTCGAAGCCAACGCGGTGTTCGTCGAAGCGCCCGATAACGTCCTCAACCAGTTGCACGCGCGCGGATGGAGCTTCTACACCTTCATCGGCGGCGCCGCGCGCTTCATGTTCGCCTGGGACAGCGACCCCACGCGCATCGACGAGCTCACCCGCGACCTGCGCGAGTGTGCCGCTGAGGCGTAACGGCGCGTTGGCGCACAAGTCGCTACGATCGCCTCCATCCCCCAAACACGCGTGTCATCCCGAGCGGAGCGCGCGGTCGGGGTCCCCGGCGACAGGTCTTCGTCGCTGGGGTGACTTGGGGCCCCGAATTCGCAACGCGAATATGGGGTCAGCGGCCCCTGCCGCTGGGGGGGGAGCCGAGGGATCTGCTTTTGCTTTTCGCGTCTGAAGGGTACGGGCTTGAAGCCCGTACATCATCCCCACTCCACTATTCTCAAAAAATCAACCGCGCAGCTTCAGCCGCGCCCCATATCACAAAAGCAACTACATTCGCCCTAACTCGGCCTCGCTTATCAGAAAAAGCCGACGACCAGCCGACATATCAGCACTTATCCGGATCTGGCTGAGTGCCTCGGCGATTTGGCGTCAACTGAACGGCTCGGACTAGAATCCAGGGCATGACTTCAGTGATTGCGTCCGCAGATTCAAAAATTGCATATATCGCAGGCCATGGAATCCTCGTTTCTGAAGAGTTTGTCCTCGCTCCAGGAATCACCATTCGACCTGACCCCCGCACTTTGATCTACAAGCAGTCGCAGAGGGATGCGGGACACTCTCGGAGTATGCGGTGGTCCTCGAAATGATGGAGTTCGCAAGCTTCTACTTGGAGATCCATGAGGAGGCGGGAGGAGAAGAGCTTGCGGCGAAGACATGGAATTCCCTCTGGTTTTTCCCGTTGCTAGCAATTGCTTGCCAGTGCCCATGCACCTCTCTTTATTCATGGTCCGGATCGCAAAAGGTACATTTTGCAGTTGCAGCCCCCCACACTGCGTTCCGGATACCAGAGAGTCCAATCCAAGCTTCCGGTGATCAGCTCGCTTGGGCTCGCACAAACCTACCAAACTTTGAGGCCATTCAGAAAGTCGGAACGTTTACCACGGCACTCATGAGCTATATCAATTCCCACCATCTATTCGGATATAAACCTCGAATAATGCAACTTTGGTCCGGCATCGAATGTCTGTTCATGGTAAGCAGTGAGATCTCAAGGACGTTAGCCATGTACTCCGCGCTGCTGCTTGAAGAAGGGGATGCGAATCTGAGGTATAAATGCTTTAAGGAAATAAAGAAAGACTACGGCATCCGATCTAAGGTCGTGCACGGCACCATCGAGAACGACGACATTTTGAAGGAAGCATACGCTCGCGCGAGCAAACTTTTGGCGAGGTTGCTTTTGAGATGCGTCGAATTGTCGCGCGTGCCGACGATCGAAGAACTCGACAGGGCTGCGTTGGTCGGCCATATCATTTCCAAGCCTCCCGGGCCATCGAATGTCGCCTGGACTATTCATTGACGCGAACAGCCCAACGCGCGTTTCCAGATCCCACTTACGCTGAAACGTGCCTTGGCGATTCACAGTTCGCCGGGGTTTGCTGGTCGGGGCCGGGCCTCGCGGAAGCGAACGGCGAGGCAATCAGATATTCCCGCAAGAGAGGCCGATTAAAGCACCGCAAGCGTTAATGCCTTAGCGGCGTATGTGAAACCCTGATGCGGCCAACCGTCGTGTCGCTCTTTGAGAGCAGAAGACTTAGGGCCGGACGGGATGCCGCTCTATTCGACGTCGGGCCAATGATGATTTCGTCGATTTGGCGTGGGGTGTCGCCTGTAGCCATCGGCAGCTCGAAATATGGGGTAACTCCAAATCGCCCAGGCCGGAATGAGACTCCATACAGCGCATCCTCAGGGTATTGACTTACAAGGCGCCACTCCCTTTCCTCTTCAAATCCACTATGCTTTAGCGCCGACATCACCAACGCGAGTGCTAGGTTCCACTGATAGCGCTGAAAGAACGTTCTCACCCTTGATTCCACGGTGCTTGCTTGCCCCAAGCTGTTTTGCCTGGAGGCCATTCCTTCCATGAAACTCTCGACGAGATATTGGCAGAGCTTTTGTTGCTCGCGATGATCATATTCGCAGCGTACGAGATTGAAGCTATGTTGTTTCGCCGAAGAAAAGAGTGCGTTCTGCTGCCCAAAGCCTAAAGCGTAACCATTACCACTCGGGCAATATGCGCGCCATTGGCTGAGCTGATCTCCCCTCTCGGAGAAGGACAAGACGAAACATCCTCTTTGTGTGTCCGAGACGAGCCGCTCGAATGCATTACGTTGTTTTTCGCTCAGTGGGCTGCCACGGAGTTCGTCTTGAAGCAGCTTCGCTCCGATTTGGTACTCTTTGCGGTCGTTGAGGTGCCTATAATCCGTCGCCCAAAGTTTGCCGCTCCGGACAATCCCAATCAGGCCAGCGGCACCTGTGTAGTGGTAAAGGCAGCCAGACGGCTTCTCTCGGATGAACCTATCAAGAGCATTCACAATCTCTAGAATAACTTTCCCTCATCGTCTTCATCACCTGTTTCCTGCGCACGAATTTCCACGAGGATGTCGAGTGGCAGCAGCGAGAACGACCTGCTGGCTATCTATGAACGGTTCGCCCAAATTTTTCGACTGGCGCGAACAGGCCAACGCGCTCACTGAGGCCGACTCACTCGCAAAGGAACCGATTACTCCCGATAAACGCCCACACCCCCGCCAACTTTGCTGGCCCCCGCCCTCCTGCTCCCTGATCCCTATTCCCTATTCCCTACTCCCTGCTCCCTGTGTACGGCCGGGCAGATTCCTGACATTTCAGACCAGGCACATCCCTGACACTTCTTCCTTCTCAGGAAGGTTTTTGTTTTTGTCTTGGGGTCGAGGGCAAGCTTGCCCTCGACCCCAAAATGGGTGCTTCTGCCAGCCGGGATTGCTCAGCGGAACCAGCT
>Ga0208034_1000188_pt1 | contig 57462 bp, 50 predicted proteins | sample June2015DPH_8_10_FD_184699 | JGI IMG/M metagenome (GOLD analysis project Ga0208034, IMG submission 184699) | Peatland microbial communities from SPRUCE experiment site at the Marcell Experimental Forest, Minnesota, USA - June2015DPH_8_100... | ecosystem: Environmental > Terrestrial > Soil >...
CGCTGCCGGTGCGGACCGAACGGCATAATTCATCCTCGATTGCCACCCTGCGCCGCCTGATCGCCACCCACCTGGCCCGCTCCCTGCCCAGGTGTCCCTGCTGCCTGCGAGGCTTATAACACAGTAGTATTAACAGGCTGCTGAAAAAGTCGCCGCGCTGAAAAGAAACCGCAGATTCCTCGGGGCTGAAGAGCGTGTGTGAGAACTGTGTCGTCCCTGAAGGGACTCCCTAATTTTTCCCACTTTACCCAGGGCTTACGCCCTGGGCTAATATTATTTTGCCCCTCCTCCACCCCATTTCGCGCAAAAGCGGCGCGAACTGGGGACCCCGGTTGCGGGGCTGGGATTTTACGCAAGCCCAACTCAGAACGAGTTCTCACGCACGCCCGGAAGCCCCTCGGAATGACAAGAATAAAGAGTTTACAATGGCGCACCCTTCGGCAGGCTCAGGGCAAGCTCTAAAGGTGCGCCCCTTCAAAACAACGACTGAACCTTAGTTTTTCCGCAGCCTGTTAAGGTTTCTTAGCCCGCCTCTGCGTGATCGGCCCCTTCGAGCAGGACCGGCAGCAGCACAGTTAGTCTGGTCTTCCCCCCGGAGCACTCGGCCAGCAGTTGGCCTTCGTGCTTTTCGACCAGGTTCTTTGCCGACCACAAGCCCAAACCCGTGCCGACATCTTTCTTGGTAGTAAAGAATGGCTCGAAGATCTTGCTCAGATGGTCCGGTTGGATGCCACTGCCATTGTCCTCGACCTCAACTCGCACCGCTGGGCGACCGCCATTGTCGTCGCTTACGTTGAGCGTAAGCACACCATCGGGCGGCAGAGCATCAATCGAGTTCAGAATGAGATTAGAGAAGACCTGCCTTATTTCTCCCGCGGAGCCCACAAACTGAGAATGGTTTCGATAGTTGCGAATGACGTGTATTTTTCTGGCTTCGATCCGCCTGCCGTAAAACGCCAGGATTTCGTCGAGCAGGTTCGAGATGTTCACGGGCGCGGGCGAGGTGTTGTCTTTGTAGAACGCCAGGGTTTGCCGGGCCACGGCGGCGACCCGGTTCAGTTCCTGTTCCGCCAGCGACAAATAGCCTCGGCCCTCGCTGCTCAGTCCGGAATCGCGGTTCAGCAAGAACAGCAGATTCATGATCGCTTCCAGCGGGTTGTTGATTTCGTGAGCGATGGTGGCCGCAAATCTTCCCGCCGTGGCAAGTTTCTCGGCGTTGCGCAGGGCGGCGTCCACCGCGCGCTGTTTGCTAACGTCGCGAAACACCAGCACCACGCCGATCAGCTCCCCTTGTGCATTCCGGATGGGCGCTGCGCTGTCATCGATGGCAACCTCGGTACCGTCTGCCCGGCGCAGGACAGTGTGGTTGGCAAGTCCGACGGCGGCGCCGGTGCGAACCACCTTGGCCACCGGATCTTCTGCGGGCTCACGCGTGACCTCGTTGAAGATGGCAAAGACTTGCCTGAGCGGCCGGTGCCGGGCTTCGCTGCTGGTATGCCCGGTGAGCGTCGCCGCGACCTCATTGAGAAACACGACACGCCCGGAGGTGTCGGTTGCAAGCACGGCATCGCCGATACTGCGCAACGTGGTATCGAGCCACTCCTTTTGTTCCAGCACCGCCGCCGCTGCGGCATCCGACTTGCGCATCTCGCGGGTCAACAGTCCGCCGAAAACCAGCAAGGCTGCAGCTGCAATTGAGGTGGCGATGACAAACGCCAAGGTCGCTGAGCGCGTGTTGGCTTTCATCTCCGCCATCCTATTGGCCCGCAAACGCGCCTCTACGCCTTCGATTTCCGCGATCGAAGCGCGAATGTCGTCCATGACGTTCTTCCCGTTCGACAGCACCCGGGCCTTGGCCTCCTCGGGTTGACCGGCACGGGCCATGGCGATGGTGTCGGCGAGTTCCTTCAGTTGGGCGTGGCTGAGGTCGCGGAGTTGCTGCACCTGGGTCCTCTGCAGCGCGATGTCGGCGGTAAGCGCGGCGACGCGATCCAGTTGAGCATCGACTTCGCGGGCCGCTCGGTTGTAGGGCTCCAGGTAATGTAGGTCACCGGTATAGAGGTATCCCCTTTGACCAGTTTCAGCATCCACCATCAAGGATTTCAGCCGCTCGGTCTCCAGCAACACCTGCTGGCTGTGTTCAACCAGGGCGTTGTTCCTGTTTACGCGCTGAAACGACAAGAACGTGACATAGCCGTTGATGGTTAGAACGATCAGGAGAAGAACAATTCCCAGCCACAGCGGTTTGAGATCGTTACGCATGGTGCGCGTTCACGGCAGTTCCGTTTGATTTACCAGGACGACGCTGGAGGGGAAAATTCTAGCAGGTTTGCAGTATGTGACACAGCGCCGATCCGGATATCGCAGCATTTGAAGCGGGGAATTGGGTAGCACTCCTGGCGGGAGTGGCGTCTGCTGCTGAGGGGCCCTGTCGAACGGACTTTAATCGTCGGTCCATGTAGCACACTGCAACCCGGATCAAGATTCTAGCCGATCCGAAGGTTCACGCGGGAAACACATCGTGATGGTGTTTCTTGCCTCCGATGCCTTCCTCACACGGGAAGCAGGGCACCCCTAGGACGCCCTGTTCCCCGGTCGCTGGCAGTCGCGAAGCCAACTCCTAGCGCAAAATGCCAACCGCCGCCGCGCCACCGCCGTTGGAGGCATTGCTATTGCCGTTCTGCTTCAGCCAGACGGCCAGGTTGTTCTGCTGCTGGCCACGTAGCTCAACGCAGCTGCTAATCGCCTCGATAGCTTCTCTTTGGTTGCGTTCCGTGCCGGGGAACGGGTGCTGCTGGAAGAACTGCTGCACCTCGATCGCCTTCTGAGTGTCGCAGAAACTCTGGGCTCCGTAAAGAAACACTCCCACGCCTCCCAATCCGGCGCCGGTCTTCTTCATGAGGTCGTCAAAGTGCTCGCGCATGAAGTCCCACGCGGCATTCTGGCTCGCTGGGTTTCTCAGCAGACCGATGAGGATGTACAGGTCCTGGCCCCGAACCTCCTGGGTCAGCGTCGAATCAAGCATTTGTTGGATCAGCGCGGGCTGGGAGAAGTCCGCCAAAGCGTAGAAATACCGGTAGTACTGTTGGGGGGACTTTACCTTCTGCATCTGCGCCTTGAACTGATTGTAGAGTTCGGCATCGCCATGATGAGCGGCAACTGAAACTACAGCGCCCGCCAGCGTGGGATCGATCGAAGCCGGGTCCTTCATGTACTCCTGCACCATGGTACGTGCCTGCTGGATGACCTCCGTATCGTTGGCGTCGTTTCCCAGACTCTCAAACAGGATGGCGCGTTTCTGCTTTTGCTCCGGCGTGTCATCCGGACGAGCGGTGTAGCCCAGTTGTTGCAAAGCCGGAGAAAACGCACCGCGGAGCCATGCCTGAAACGCGGGCCGGCGAGACTTCGTACTTCTTACCTTTGTAGGTACTGAGGTAGAAGCCGCGCAACTTGTCGTTGAGATGGCCGGTGTATTTGATGTGTACGGTCGCTGCTCCCGCCGGAAGTTCGTTGTCCACGGTGAAGGTCGCCATTTCGTTTTTTTCATCGCTGGAAACCTTGGCCGTCTGGGTCTGTCCGCCTGCAGTCACCGTCACGTCGTGAAAACCAATTTCCACCGCATTCAGCGTGATGGTCCTGGTGGGTTTGGCAAGCTTGAGGTCGATGGTCTCGTCGCCGCCAAACGTGTTGTCAGGGAAATGGATGGTAATAGCGAGCGAATAATGATCGGGAGAAGCCCCGCCGGGAAGGCGTTGCGCGACAGCGGTGCAGCAGGTCAGCAGGCCGGCTGCGAACACAAGCAGGGTTCGTTTCATAGCACACTCTGGAGGAGGTTAAGATGCCCAACAATTACGAAAGGAGACACGCGCAGAACCCGGCCGCGGTTCCGCGCCGGTCCTACTCTTATTGGACGAATGTGCCAAAAATGGGTGAGCAGGCGGTCTGAGACGCCTTGGAGTTGAGTCGAAGTGGCGGCCCAAAGGGATGAGTGGATCGTCGAGGGACCATGATTCGTGGCGCACGGTTGGCTGATTGACGCTGCCGTCTGCCGGACACCGTTTAGGATGGTTTCGCGACAGCGATTGACGCCAAACCAATACGCCAGCTCCCGATAATCTTGCGCATCGAAAATCGCTACGTCGGCATCTTTGCCGGGCTCGAGACTCCCCTTCCTCCCCTGCAGTTGTAGCGCGCAAGCGCCGTTGTAGGTTGCGGCGACCAGCGCCTCCGCCGGCGACATCTTCATGTGCGTACACGCTACCGACAGCACGAACGGCATGGACGCGGTGGGCGAGGTGCCAGGATTGTAGTCGGTCGCTAAAGCGACCGGGACTCCGGCTTCCAGCAATTTTCGCGCAGGCGGAAGGCTTTCCAGACCGAGGAAATAGTTGGCTGCGGGAAGCAAAGTCGCGACCGTGTCGAGCTTCGAGAGGACTGCAACATCTGCGTCGCTGATGAAGTCAAGATGGTCGAGCGAGGCGGGATGAAATTCGATCACGGGAGCGAGTTGCGCCGGGGTGAGCTGGCACACATGGGCCCGCACGCCGAGGTTGTGCTCGACCGCGCTGCGCAAGATACGTTGCGACTGCTCCATGGTGAACGCCCCACGATCGCAGAAGACGTCAACATAAGCGGCCAGCTTCAGCTTCGCGGCGGTGGGGATCATGTCTTCGCAAATGATGCGAACGTACTCCGCGGGATTTTCGCGGTGCTCCGGAGGAACCACGTGCGCCGCCAGCAGCGTCGCCACCACCCAGCCCGGCCACTGATGTGACGCTTCGCGAATCGCCTCCAGCGATTTCATCTCGGCGGCAAAGTTCAGGCCGTAGCCAGACTTGCATTCGACCGTGGTGGTGCCGTGCCTCGCCATCTCGTCGAGGCCACGAACCACGTGGGCGGCAAGTTCCTGTCGCCGGGCATCGCGCACGCCGCGCAAGCTGGCGCGAATGCCGCCTCCGGCTTCGGCAATCTCTTCATAAGTGGCGCCGGCAATGCGCTTCTCGAAGTCGATCAGGCGCGGTGCGGTAAAGACCGGATGGGTATGCGAGTCAACAAAACCGGGGAGTACGACCTTGCCGGAGCAATCGATCTCGTCAACATGCGCCGGTTTCGCTGTGAGGAGTTCGTGCTTCGCGATTTCGTCCGTCGTACCGACAGCCACGATCTTTCCATCCGCGATGAGCACCGCGCCGTCTTCGATGATGCCGAGTTCACGCATGTCCGCGCCGCGGCGTGGGCCAGTGCCGCCAGAGGGGCTGCGCAAGGTCAGCAGTTGGGCGGCGTGGGTGAGGAGGGTGAGCGAAGAATGTTGGTTATCGGTCTGCAAGTCGTTCTCGCTTTGGTTGCCAACAGCAGGTCCCTCGACTCGCCCGCCGCGGCGGGCTCGCTCGGGATAACAGATTTATAGTTTGTGTCAGCTATAGAGGCCCTTCGACTCCGTTCGCCCGCTGCATCCGCAGCGGGCTACTGCGCTCAGGGTGACAAAATTACTACATGATCTTTGATGGCTGAATGCTGACGGCTGAGTACTGAATGCTGAATGCTGAATGCTATCCCGCCATCGGCACCTTGATCCCCTTTTCTCGCGCGAACCGCTTTGCTTCGTCATAGCCCGCGTCCACATGCCGCGCGACCCCGATTCCGGGATCGTTAGTCATCACGCGCTCGATGCGCTTGGCCATGGCATCGGTACCGTCAGCAACGGTCACCTGTCCCGCGTGCTGCGAGTATCCGATGCCCACGCCGCCGCCATTGTGAATCGACACCCACGACGCGCCGCTGGCGGTGTTCAGCAAAGCGTTCAGCAAGGGCCAGTCGGCGATGGCGTCGCTGCCATCCTTCATGGACTCGGTTTCGCGGAAGGGCGACGCCACCGAGCCACAATCGAGGTGGTCGCGGCCCATCACGATCGGCGCCTTGATTTTTCCCTTCTTCACCAGGTCGTTCATCGCCAATCCAAATTGCGCGCGCTCGCCGTAACCCAGCCAGCAGATGCGCGACGGCAATCCCTGGAACTTGATCCGCTTGTGCGCCAGATCGATCCAGCGGCTGAGAATCTTGTTCTGCGGAAACATCTCCAACACCAGGTCGTCGGTGGTGTGAATGTCAGCCGGATCGCCCGAGAGCGCCACCCAGCGGAACGGTCCGCGCCCTTCGCAGAACAGCGGGCGAATGTAGGCCGGCACGAATCCCGGAAAGTCGTAGGCGTTCTTCACCCCGTGCTCGAAGGCGAAGGTGCGAATGTTGTTGCCGTAGTCGAAGGTGACCGAGCCCATCTTCTGCAACCTGAGCATGCCTTCGACGTGGCGCGCCATGGTGTCGAGCGAGCGCTCGACGTATGCCTTAGGATCGCTCGTGCGCAGTGCCAGCGCCTCTTCCAGCGACATGCCGCGGGGCACATAGCCGTTCAGCGGATCGTGTGCCGAGGTCTGATCGGTGAGAATGTCGGGCACCACGCCGCGCTCGGCCAGCTCGGGAATAATGTCGCCGCAGTTGCCGACCAGCCCGACGGAGATGTTCTGCTTCTTGCGCACCGCGTTCTTCAGGATGCGCAACGCTTCGTCGAGCGAGTTGACCATGAAGTCGCAATAGCCGGTGCGCAGGCGTTTCTTGATACGCTCAGGATCGACCTCGATGCCGAGATAGCAGGCGCCCGTCATGGTCGCGGCCAGCGGCTGCGCGCCGCTCATGCCGCCCATGCCGCCAGAGACGATCAGCTTGCCTTCCATCTCGCCGCGAAGATGCTTTTCGCCTGCCGCGGAGAAGGTCTCGAACGTACCCTGGATGATCCCCTGCGTGCCGATGTAGATCCACGAGCCGGCGGTCATCTGCCCATACATGATGAGGCCCAGCTTTTCCAGCTCGTTAAATTTTTCCCAGTTCGACCAGTGGCCCACCAGGTTCGCGTTGCAGATGAGCACGCGCGGCGCGTAATCGTGCGTCTGAAAGATGCCGACCGGCTTGCCCGATTGCACCAGCAGCGTCTCATCGTTTTCCAGCGCCTTCAGCGACTTCACGATGGCGTGGTAGCACGCCCAATTGCGCGCGGCGCGGCCGGTTCCGCCATACACCACGAGGTCCTCTGGGCGTTCGGCGACGTCGGGGTCGAGATTGTTCATCAGCATGCGCATGGCGGCTTCCTGGCCCCAGCCTTTGCAGGAGAGCTGGTTGCCGCGCGGCGCTTTCACGGGAAGATAGGTAGAAATAGGTATATCAGTTGCGACAGGCATAACAGCACGATGGTAGCAGTAGCCAGTGGCCAGTTGCCAGTAGTCAGTTGTCAGTTGCCCATTCGGTCGAAATAATTCGAGCCGCGGTCCAACCACCGGGGTTTAGCTTCAGACCGGCAGTAATGGCCATCCATCGGGATTGGCGGCAGCATGTCGAATTCACCAACTGTTCACGCTCTGTTCATTGTCCTCTGATGTAGGCGAGCGGCCGTGCAGGTAAGCTATCTTCAATTGCAAACCTGATCGGAGAGAGTGGGGAGATGGCCAAACAGCCGCTCCCCGATTTTTATTGCAGGTGCCGGTAGCCAACTGACAACTGGCAACTGGCTACTCCCTTATAATCTCCCCACATGTCTGAGTCCTTGCCGCCATCCTCGACTCCCCCGAGTGAAGTATTAGCCCACGAAATGCGCGACCGCGCGCGCGAGATGTTCGAGCACGCTCTGTCGGAGTGCAGTATTCCGCAGGCCTTTTCCAAACAGGTGCTCTACGATCGCGGCGAGCTAAGCCTGGGAAACGATGCCTATGCGCTGGGGACGTTCTCGCGGACGCTGGTCGTTTCCATCGGCAAAGCGGGATACACCATGGCGGAGGCGCTCGCTAACACCGTCGGAACCAGGTTCACGGGAATCATTGCCTGTCCCAATGCGCCGCCGGCACAACTGTTTGGCTTTCGCTATTTCCTGGGCGGACATCCACTTCCCAATGAGGAGTCGCTGCGCGCCGGCGATGCCATCCTGCGGCTGCTTAGCGCACCGTCGGCGCAAACGCTGGTCATCTATCTGATCAGCGGAGGAGCTTCGGCGATCGCCGAGAAGCCCATCAGCGCGGGCATTTCGCTCGCCGATGTGGTGCAGACTTATAAGGCGCTGGTGCTCTCGGGGGTGCCTATTGCCGAGATCAACGCCATTCGCAAACATCTCTCGGCCTTGAAGGGCGGACGACTGGCCAGCATTGCCGCGCCTTCCTATCAGGCATCCGTGCTGGTCTCCGACGTGCCAGAGGGGGCCCTCGATGCGCTGGCCTCGGGTCCCACAATGCCAGACACTACTACGGTCGCCGACTGTTACGCCATCGTGAAGCGTTACAAGCTGCTGAAGAACTTTCCCCCCAGTGTGCGCACGTTGTTCGAACGCGAGCAGTTGGCGGAGACGCCCAAGCAAAACGATCCGGTATTTGAACGTTCCCGCTACACTATGGTGCTTTCAAACGCTACTGCGGTCAACGCTGCGGTCGAGCGCGCGGTATTAGGCGGCTTCGCCGTCGAAGTGGACAACAGTTGCGACGATTGGGACTACGAACGCGCCGCCGATCACCTGCTGGGACGGCTGCGCGAATTACGCCGAGGCGTATCGCGCGCCTGCCTCATCTCGGGTGGTGAGGTCACGGTGAAGGTGGGAGCGAAGGCAGGCATTGGCGGACGCAATCAGCAGTTCGCGCTTTATTGCGCGCAGAAAATTGCCGGGGAGAACATCACCGTGCTGAGCGCGGGGACCGACGGCGTGGATGGCAATAGCGATGCGGCTGGCGCGGTGGTGGATGGAACCACGGTCGAACGGGCCCAAATGCGCGGATTGGACATCGCGGCGGCTTTGACGCAGTTCAATGCATACCCGCTGTTTGACGCCATCGGGGATAGCATCATGACCGGACCGACCGGCAACAATGTGAGGGACCTTCGAATCTTGATGGCGTATTAAGGCAGGCTCAGGGCAGGCTCTGAAGGTGCGCCCCTGCAAAACACCGACTTAGCCTACCGGTTGCGTTTGGTGCTCCAGCGCTTGCATGTTTGCCAGGATGGTATCGGTTACCAGGTCGATCCCTGGGTCCGAGCTCAACATCATGTGGTAAAGGTGACGGCAGGGCCACGCGGCATTGAAGTATTTCCGGATGAAGGCGGCGCGTTCGCGATCGATGGTGTCCACCATCTCCTCGGCGTATTTCTCATCCATCTTGAGCTTGACCATGCGGCGGATTTTTTCCTCGCGCGAGCCATACACGAACACGCGAAATGTGTCCTGCCGGTTTCTGAGGATGTAGGGCGCACCGCGGCCAACGATCACGCAGTTTCCTTCTTCGCCCTTCTTCTCAATGATGCTGGTAGCCAGTTCCACCATCTCATCGGCGCCGAACAGTTTGTCATCCGAAATCGGCAGCGAGCGCTCGTAACTGCCGCGCCAAAATACCTTGGCTAGGCGATGCATGAGCGGGTCACATTTCTCTTCCCGGCGTGCGACTGCTTTTTCGTCCACGGCGGCGAGCTTTGCGATCTCGCAGGTGAGTTGCCGATCCAGAAGCTGCCATCCCTTGCGCCGCGCCAACTGTGCGGCGACCAGGCTGCCACCGGCGCCATACTCGCGTTCCACGGTAATCACCCTGAACATCGGACTCCCGCCCCGCTGGGAGAATCATAGCGCAAGCTGCGCCGCCCAAACCATAGCAGAAAGGGGTTGCCAAGGCGAAGGTTGCCTCCTAACCCCTGTCGTCAAGCGTGCCGATAATTGTTAAGTCCTGTAATGCATAGGGAGACCGTTGCGCCCGCAGGGTTAGTAACGACATCAAAACAATTAGGCAAGAGGAGGGCAAGATTATGCGAAGACTATTGCTGTTTAGCCTGCTGCTGACGATGAGCGCGGCAGCGGTAGCTCAGACATCTCCAGCGACGGCCGCAAGTCAGCCAGCTTCGACTTCGGCAGTTCTGATGTCGAGCAATGGGCCGGTGGTGGCCGATTACGGCAAACAACCACAGTCGAGCGACCCGGTGGAAAATAACATCGCCAAGGAAGTTCGTCATGAGTTGCTGATGTTACCTTACTACTCTCTGTTCGACGATCTCGAGTACACCGTGCAGGGCCGCACCGTGACCCTGAGCGGCAGTCTTACCAGCGAGCACGGTGTAACCAAGGCAGATGCCGAAAATGCGGTTAAGCGCATCGAAGGCGTGGACAAGGTCATTAACAACATAAAGATCTTGCCACCGTTGCCGATGGACGAGCGGGCGCGGATCAAGGTTTATCGATCTCTGGAAAACACGGGATCACTGTCCCGGTATTTCTGGGAGGCTGCGCCCAGTATCCACATTATTGTCGACAATCAGCGGGTCACGCTGAAGGGTTTCGTGAACAGCGAGACGGACAAGAACCTGGCTACCATAGCCGCCAATCAGGTGCCCGGTATTTTTCAGGTGACCAATGAATTGCGTGTTGTGAAGTAAGACATCAGGGTGAAGCAGCGCTGGAACTGCCGTGGGCGCCGCCGGGGACGCCAATAACGCGCTGGACAAGGTATGCTTTCAATATGGATCGCGGACTGTCAGCGGTGGCGGAAAAGTTCTCCTTTGATGTAGTAGTGATTGGCGCCGGCCCGACCGGCCTCGCCTGTGGCATTGACGCCAAGCGCACCGGGCTGACCGTGGCCAATATTGACAAAGGCTGCCTGGTCAACTCGCTGTACAACTACCCCAGCAACATGACGTTCTTCACCACGCCTGAACTGCTGGAGATCGGCGACCTTCCATTCTCCAGCCCCAACCAAAAGCCGACCCGTCAAGAAGCGCTGGAGTACTACCGCAAAGCGGCCGAGCACTACGAACTCGATGTGCGGCAGTACGAACCGGTATCGAAGATCGAAGGCAGCGACAATCATTTCGTCGTACACACTACCAACCTGCACGGCCACGCGCGCGAATATCACGCCCGCAAGCTGATCCTGGCGACCGGTTATTACGATCGGCCGAATTACATGAACGTGCCGGGCGAAGATTTGTCCAAGGTCATGCATTACTACCGTGAGCCGCATCCGTTTTTTGGACTTAACGTGCTGATCGTCGGGGGAAAGAATTCGGCGGCGATTGCCGCGCTGGAGTTATGGCGTCACGGCGCGCGAGTCACGCTGGTGCATCGCGGGCCGGGCATCAGCAATTCGGTGAAGTACTGGATCAAGCCCGACATCGAGAACCGCATTAAGGCGGGACAAGTGACCGCCTACTTCAACGCGTGCCTGCGGGAAATCACTTTGGACAGTGTTGTGCTCGACACACCGCAAGGTGCGGTGACGCTGGAGAACGACTACGTTTTTGCGCTGACCGGCTATCATCCGGATTTTGAATTTCTCTGCGCGCTCGGCGTCAAGTTGAGCGGCGAAGCTGACAAGCGGCCGGTCGTCAATCCCCAGACCCTGGAAAGCAATGTGCCGGGAATTTATCTGGCGGGCGTAATTGTCGCCGGCATGCGCACCAGCGAAATCTTCATCGAGAACGGACGCTTTCACGGACAACTCATCGCAGCCGACTTGAAGCAGAAGCTGAAGACGGAAGCCGTGTCGGCGTAAAAGTTGCCGGGTGCGGCGAAATCAATCTACTTCAGAGTGACCGTCCCCCCGCCTATTTGTTCGTTGATGAGGCGCGCGACCAGCGGCTTCAAACCCTCTCCGGTTTTGCTGAGCACGAAGTCATTCTTTTCTTCGGACCAATCGAGCTTGAAGCTGGTGGATAGCGCCGAAATCCAGATTTGCCGCACCGGTGAGTTTGGCGAGATGACGAACTTTCCGGGAGGCTCGTCGAAGCTGATGTGTAGCGCGCCGGAATTTTCTTCGACCTCGAAGTCGGCATCGCCTTCCGCGGCATAGAGGCTGCGCTTCAGTGCTTCCAATGCCGTATCTGCGCGGCGGCGAAAATCCTGTTCGTCCATGCCGGAATTATACGTGCCGGTGCAGCCTGCGAACTACCGCACGACGCCCTCCAGCGGAGAGCTTGCGGTCGCGTACAGTTTCTTCGTCATGCGGCCAGCCAGATAGGCTTGCCGTCCCGCCAGGACCGCGTTCTTCATGGCTTCGGCCATCAGCACCGGGTCCTGCGCTCCGGCGATGCCGGTGTTCATCAGCACGCCGTCAACCCCAAGTTCCATCGCGATGGCCGCGTCTGAAGCTGTGCCTACACCAGCGTCCACAATGAGCGGCACCTCGGTGATCATCTCCCGCAGGATGCGAATGTTCGGCTGGTTTTGAATGCCCATGCCGCTGCCGATAGGCGCACCGAGGGGCATGACTGCGCTGGCGCCGGCGTCAATCAGGCGCTTGGCAACCACAATGTCGTCAGACGTATACGGCAGAACAGTAAAGCCTTCCTTCACCAATATGCGGGTTGCTTCGATGGTGGCCTGCACGTCGGGAAAGAGCGTTTGCTGGTCGCCAATGACCTCGACCTTCACCCAATCCGAAAGTCCGACTTCACGCCCCAGGCGCGCGGTGCGGATGGCCTCGTCGGCGGTGTAGCAGCCGGCCGTGTTGGGCAGCAGGAAATATTGCTGGGGATCGATGTAGTCGAGCAGCGACTCCTTGCTGCGGTCAAGGTTCACGCGGCGCACCGCGACGGTGACCATCTCGGCGCCGCTGGCCGCGAGGGCGCGCGCCGTCTCCGGCCCTGACTTGTATTTGCCCGTGCCCACGATCAGCCGAGAACGGAACTGCCTGCCTGCAATAGTGAAGTTGAAGGAGTCCATGCGCATATTGTAATGAAAAGCGGAAGAGTGTGGATGTGATCGGTCGCACAGAAGCTGAGCTGGCGTTTGGCGAATAGCAACCTTTGCGCCGCTGTCCGTCGTCATTTAGATTGTGAAGAATGGCGACAACAGGTGAACGATTTGAGCGCGCCGTATCCATCATGGCACGGCTGCGTGGTCCCGGCGGATGCCCCTGGGACCGCGAACAGACCTTCGACACAATCAAACCCTACACCCTGGAGGAAACCTACGAGGTGCTGGAAGCCATAGACGCCCGCGACTGGGATGAGCTTCCTGGCGAACTCGGCGATCTGCTGTTGCAGGTGCTCTTCTACTCTGAGATGGCAGCGGAAGAAAAACGTTTTTCCATCGACGATGTGCTTGACCGGCTCTCCAACAAGCTGATTGATCGACATCCACATGTCTTTGGCGATGTGAAAGCCGACACGCCGGCCGATGTATTACGCAACTGGCATGCGCTGAAGGCCGAGGAGAAGAAGAAGCGCCAGATGGAGTCGGGCGAAAACGGGAAGAAGCAAGATCATCGCGAGTCGGTTCTGGCTGGTGTGTCTTCCGCAGTGCCGTCACTGATGGAGGCCTACAAGATCAGCTCCCGGGTGGCCAATGTTGGCTTCGATTGGCCCAATATCGAGGGACTATTCGATAAATTGAGCGAGGAGACCGAGGAGCTTCGCCAAAACCTGGAAGAGTATCCCGCGCCGGGTCCGCGTCCGGAGTCGGCCGCCAGCGTGGCGGGCGCGCGCGGCGCGAAGATTTCTCCGGAATTGCGCTCACGACTGGAGGACGAGGTCGGCGACCTACTGTTCGTGCTGGTGAACATCGCACGCTACCTCGCACTCGATCCCGAGTCAGCGCTGCGCAAGACGAACCGCAAGTTCCGCCGGCGCTTCGAGTATCTTGAAGACAGGCTTCGCGAGCAGGGACGCAAGCCGTCCGGGGCGTCGCTCGACGAAATGGAGTCGCTGTGGCAGGAATCGAAGCGGCAGGAAAAAGCGTGACCACAAACAGGATCGCACTCCGCAACTGCACCGAGCTGGAGGAGTTTCGCGCCTGCTTGGCTCTGCAGAAGGAGGTCTGGGGATTTGCGGATAACGAGTTAGTGCCGTTGCGAATTTTTTCCCTGGCGCCCAAAATTGGCGGGCAGGTGATCGGCGCATGGGACGGCGAAACACTGGCCGGCTTTGCCTTCTCGATTCCGGGAATCCGCAATGGGCATCCCTATCTGCACTCGCATATGCTTGCGGTCAAGGCAGGCTATCGCAATACCGGACTGGGCCGTCGCATCAAGCTGTTTCAGCGCGAGGACGCCATCGCACGCGGTTACGCGTTGCTGGAGTGGACCTTCGATCCGCTGGAGATCAAGAACGCTTACCTCAATCTGGAGCGCCTGGGGGCCATCGCTCGCCGCTACAACATCAATCAGTACGGTATTACGTCATCGCCGCTGCAGGGTTTTCTTCCTACGGATCGGCTGGTCGCCGAGTGGTGGTTGACTTCAAGGCGGGTTGAAACTTTGCTCTCTACGGGTAAGCATCCGGAATTCGTCGAGGAGGCGCGCGTGGAGATTCCCGCCGAGATCTACGCATGGAAGGAACAGCCAGACACGCGGCAGAAAGCAGCCGCGGTGCAACTGCGCAACCGCGAGGCATTTCTATCGGCATTCTCGCGCGGGCTAGCCTGCCTGGGTTATGAACGAGATGCCGGTGGCAGTGGCAGGTTCCTGCTGGGGCGGTGGGATGAAGATTGGTCGTACGCGAGCAAGTGATCAATGAAGATTGAAGCCATCACTCTGCGCGAGCTGCAAATTCCGCTCGTCCACTTTTTTGAGACTAGCTTCGGACGCACGACTACCCGCCGCATTTTGCTGGTTACGATCTATGCCGACGGACTGGAAGGTTGGGGCGAATGTGTCGCCGGCGAAGCCCCTTATTACAGCGAGGAATACATCGAAGGCGCGTGGGATGTAAGTGTGCGCTACCTGGCTCCAGCGCTGCTTGGCAAGACGTTACAGTCGGGAACCGAGGTATCCGCGCTGCTCTCGCGGATCCGGGAACATCGCATGGCCAAGGCGGCGCTGGAAAACGCGGTCTGGGACGCCGAAGCGCAGGAGAAAGGAACGCCGCTGTGGAAGCTGCTCGGCGGCACGCAGCGCGAAATCGCGTGTGGCGTGAGCATCGGTATCCAGGATTCGCACGAACAACTGTTGCAAAAGATCGAAACCGAACTGGCCGCCGGATACCAGCGCATTAAGATCAAAGTGAAGCCGGGATGGGACGTCGAGGTGCTGGAAAAGGTTCGCGCCCGCTGGCCTGGCATTCTGCTGAGCTGCGATGCTAACTCCGCTTACACGCTGGCCGACAGCGACCATCTTAAGGATTTCGACCGCTTCAATTTGTTGATGATTGAGCAGCCGCTGTGGAGCGACGATTTCTACTTTCATGCGCAGCTGCAGAAGCAGTTGCTGACCGCAATCTGCCTCGATGAAGCCATCCGCAGCGCGCGTGGCGCCGAGGCCGCACTGGAACTTGCCGCCTGCCGGATCATCAACATCAAGGTCGGGCGGATGGGCGGTTTCTCCGAAGCCATACTGGTGCACGATGTAGCGCAGGCTTTTAAAGTACCTGTTTGGTGCGGAGGCATGCTGGAGTCGGGAATTGGCCGCTCTCACAATGTGGCACTTTCGACGCTGCCAAACTTTACGCTTCCGGGTGATGTCTCGGCTTCGAAGCGATACTGGAAGGAGGACATCATCGAGCCCGAGGTCGAGGTCTCGCCGCAGGGAACGATCGCAGTCAGCGACAAGCCCGGCCGTGGCTATGAATTGCGCAAGGACTTGATTGAAAAGCTGACGGTGCGAAAAGAAGTGTTGAAGGACTAGAGCGGATTCGGAGCTGGTGTAGCCGGGTGGAGCACCGCTTCAGCGGTGCATTTAAGAGGTTCCCTGAATTCGGCTTTAGGCCCTGAGGTAACGGAACCCTTACCTCAGCAGCTAAAAGCCGGTTCCAGAGCCATTGCCATCTGCAGCGCTAAAGCGCTGCTCCACCCTACACCCGAAGGGTGAAACGGCTCTAGCCCCGCTTCACTTGTGGTTTGGTGCCTTCACGCCGCCACCATTTTCGGCTACTACTGCATCGCTTTTGTACAGCAACTCCAAAGCTTGAGCCGTGGTGATATTGGCGGGAACCGGACGAAAATCGTAGGTCGTTTCGGTGGACGAAATGGTGAGCGGCTTAACCAGCAGGACCCTGCCACTGAACTGAAGGGTCTGACGCACCACCTCCCAGTGGCCTCCGCCCACTTCCTTTTGCTCGATCAAGAATTTGCCGCCCTTGTAGAGCCTGCCCAGAATGCCCCAGCCGAAGTCCACATCCTTGAACAGGGTGCCATCAATCTTGGCGAAGCGCGCCGCTCGCGGATCGATCAGCATGTCGCCTTGCATGCCCTGGTACACCATGGTTTCGTGGTTCGGGGGATTGAATTTCGGGTTCGGCTTAAAGATGAGGCGTACGAGCGGGCTGCCGTTAGGGCCGGGCTGTTCTCCCGCGTAGGTGTAGAGAAATGCGTCAGGCAGGCTGGTTAGCATGAGCGAATCCCGCTGGTCTTCCTCCTTGGTGGCCTGCCTTCTCTTACGGCGCGCCTCGGGATCGTTGGCGAACTTCCGTAGCTTCTGATCGTCCTTGGCCCGCTGCTCGGGCGTCAGTGGCTTGTCGTTGATGGCTATGGTTCTTAGCAGTCCCCCCTGCGGGGTCTGGATTACTGCCTTCGTGATCGAATGGCCCTTTTCCTCGTCACGGTCCTTGAACATGAAATAAATAGGCGCGTTGTTGGCTGTGATCTCGTTCGCGGCAGCGCGGCGCACCAGTTCGAGCGGGTCAATATCCGGCTTCTGCTGGGCGCGACCCGGCATGCCGACCATCAACGCACATAGCAATACGGCTACAGTCCGACCCATGCGCTTTCCCGATCGATACACGTGCTCTGCGCTCAACCGCAAGATAACTCCAACCAATTAGACGAAACGCCGTGCGTCTTAGTTGCTTTTTTGACAAGCTCACTGGCGCCGTCCGGAAAACCCGTAGTTGCCGCAGCTTCCAGCTAGGTGTCGGCTCCGGCGGAGGGTCTGGCGCACTTGTCCAAGAAGTTTGCGGTAAGGCTGCCCGTTTGGTTTCACTCTGTGATCTTTTTCGGAGAGTCGGCAAATTCTCATCCGGCGGGTATAAATTTGTGAAGCGGATACGCGATGCTGAACCGGCAGAGTCAACCTTAGCCAAGCGGTCCGCCATTGACCGGCGATCTCACCGCTTCATTCCTAATGCGACGAACTGTCATTCCCGAGTTGCTCGACAACGATCTCGGCACAGCCGCAGAGATTGCGGGAAGCCTAGGCGATTTGCGGCGCATTAATCGGCGGTTCGGCGGAATGCGCACGACTACCGCATTACTTGGTCGAGTTGCGCGCGAGTGCGGCTGCCGCAAACTCTCGCTACTGGAAGTGGGCGCTGGGGCCGGAGACGTGGCTTTGGCGGCCCAGAGGGTGCTCGCAGAATCTGGCATTGGGTTGCAGGTGACCCTTCTGGATCGCTGGTGGTCGCACCTGCCACGCGGAGGCGCAGCTTCGGTTGCCGGCGACGCCTTGCGCCTGCCCTTTCGGGATGGCACATTCGATGTCGTAGGTTGTTCGTTGCTGGCCCATCATTTTGAGCCCGAGACGCTGGTGAATTTTGCCGGCGAATCCCTGCGCGTCTGCCGGCAAGCGGTGCTGATCAACGATCTCATCCGCAGCCGCTTGCACCTGTTGCTGGTTTATCTGGGATTGCCGCTCTTCCGCAGCCGCATCACTTGGCATGACGCGCCGGCGTCGGTCCGGCGGGCCTACACCTGCGACGAGATGCGTGTCTTGCTGGCGGACGTAGGAGCCAGAGAGGTTCAGGTTTCGCGACATTACCTATTTCGCATGGGCGTGCTGCTGTGGAAGTGAGAAAGGCGAACGAATTTGATCTCGCGATCGTGGGCGCGGGCCCGGCGGGAGCCTCCTGTGCAATTACCGCGGCGCGACTGGGTGCAAGCGTCGGATTGTTCGAGGCCAAAGACTTCCCGCGACAAAGGGTTTGCGGAGAATTTGTTTCGGCGGAATCGCTGGATGTTCTTGCCGGCCTGCTGCAAGATGTGCCAGCGGCCGAAAGGATATTTCAAACCGCGCCTGTGATTGACCGTACGCGTTTGCTGCTGGGCCAGCGGGTAATCGAAGCGCCCGTCGCTCCTCCGGCCCTGAGCATTTCTCGCTATGACCTGGATGCGTTGCTCTGGGACGCTGCGCGCCGGGCTGGGGCGGCGGCTCATCCCAATTGTGAGGTGGTTGGCAGCGACGGTGACGGTCCGTTCACGCTGCGAACGTCTTGCGGAAGATTCAAGGCGAAAGCGCTGATCGTCGCAGCAGGCAGATGGTCACAGTTCATTGGCGACCGGACGGTCCCAGCGGGTCCCAAGTGGATCGGCCTAAAGGCGCATTTCCAGGAACCGTGGACGGAGCCCTGTACCGATCTCTATTTCTTCGCAAACGGCTACTGCGGCGTGCAACCAGTGTCAGACGGTGTGGTGAATGCGTGCGCCATGGTCCGCTCCGACCGGGCGACCTCGTTGGAAGAGGTTTGCAAGCTGCATCCAAGCTTGGCGCGCCGAGCGGCGAATTGGCGCGCGATCATGCAGCCCGTCAGTACGGCTCCGCTGATCTACCGCCAGCCGCAGCCGGTACGAGGAAACACGATATTTGCCGGCGACGCAGCCGCGTTTATCGATCCTTTTGCCGGCGACGGCATTTCCATCGCTTTGCGGAGCGGGCGGGTGGCCGCGCAGTGCATCTGCAACTTTCTGATGGGCCCGGCTGCGCTGAGCGAAGCGGTGAACCTTTACCAGCAAGAGTATTCCCGTCAATTTGCCCCGCTGTTATCGGCCGCTTTGCGGGTGCGTTACTTGCTGTCGTTGCCGCCCTTCGCCCAATCGGCCGTATTTGAGTTGCTGCGCTTGCCGGGATTAATCCCGTACATAATTCGGAAGACCAGAAGAGCGCGGTAGAAAAGACGGCTTCTCGCTATTCGCTTTTCGCTGTTCACTCCTCCCTCTTCGCTTTTCACTCTTACTAATGGCGCCCGGTTTGACGAATCTGCGTCATCAAGGTTCCGTTTCCGAATTGGCATGTTCGTGACGCTGGCACGAAGTGCGAAACGCGAACAGCGAAGAGCGAAGAGCGAAGAGCGGCTATCGAATGACCAGCACTTCACGTATGTTGTCGCGGCCGAGAAAGAACTTGATGGAGGAGTATTCGCGGAAGAGATTCTCCACATGCCGGCTGTTGAAGATGCGTTGCAGTTTGTAGGCGCGGGCGGGCTGCAACTCCAAGGTGTCCTTGGAAGCGATGTTGTAGCGGTAAAACGGAGCGTCGGGGCCGGCGTCCTTGGTGTGGAAGAAGGCCAACATAATTCCGCCCGGTTTCATGGCGACCTGGATTCGCTCGATCAGGGGCTTCACCAGAGGCTCGGGCAAGAAATCCGCGAGGTCCCAGAACATGACCGCATCGAATTCCCCTCTCGAGAAGGCGAGGTTTTCATGCAGAAAGCGCTCGACATCGAAGGTGGTGCCGCCATCGCCGTTGGGGATGATGAGGGTTTTGTCGCTGGCAGTGCGGAGTATGTCTTCCTGGTGAAACCTATGTCCCAAGCCGGTCATGAAGGTGATGCTGGCAGGCGAGGTAGAGCCCAAGTCGAGGACCTTGAGGCCTTCCTCGCGAGAGATCGACCGGATAAATTCGCTGAAGCCGGTGGAGCGACGGCTCACGTTTTGCCCGGGAACAATTTCGTCATCCGTGCTCTGCCGGACAGAGCCACCGAATAGCCTGCTGAAGATACCAGGAGCCACTGCGAGCATTGTATGAGCAGAACGTCGCTGCCATCAATCTTTTCGCGCTGGCCGCAGCGGGAAAGGTTTGGCAGGATAGTCAGGATGGTGGCGAGGACGATTACGGGGCGCTCGGCGCGCAGCGCCCCGTGGAGGAAGCCATTGGCTTCTAGAACTTCTTGGGATCGAGAAGCGATCTTTGTGCCGAGCTGGCGGGCACGGGAGCTGCTGCAGCTAGCGCGGAAGCCGGCGGTTTTGTGTCCAGCTTCCCGGCAGGTTCTGGCTTCTGAATGTCGATCGTCCCCTTAAAGAAAGCCCCATCTTCGATGGAGATGCGCGCGGTGGAGATATTTCCGGTTAAGGATGCGGTTTTGCGCAATTCGACGCGCTCGGTGGCGTGGACGTCGCCATCCACCCGGCCATGCAGAATCACATTGCGGGCTTCGATGTTGGCCCGCAACCGTCCATTGGGACCGACCGTGAGGCTTTGACCGCGCAGCGAGATAGAGCCCTCGACCTCGCCGTCGATGAATAAATCTTCACTGCCCGAAAGTTCACCCTTCACGACGACCGATTTGCCGATGGTGGCAACCTCGTTGCTGCGAAAGCTCTCGCTCCGCATTGGTTCGGCCGGACGCGGTGGCGCGCTCGTAGCCGGATGAAAGGCTGAGTCCGATGGGCCCGGCTCAGGAACAGGCGTCGTGTGTTCGTCTTCTTTGCGCTTCCACATACTGTTGAGCTCCACGCGGTCGCGGCACCGGCCAGCAGGCGTCCGCGGCGCTCCTCGTTGGGAGCGCCTAAACCGCTTGCAAGAGCATACTCAACTGGCAGCGCAGCCGCAAACCATTTTGCCAACAAAACTGCAAATTACGGTGGCTTTCGGGCGACTCCCGGGGGCCCGGGTAGAGCTGCGGTTGGTCGTCACCACTATCCGCTTCCGGCTCCCGTATAATTGCAGGTTTCGTACCTCTCGCCGACGCGCAAGCAAATCCACCGGCGAGAGACTTAGGATTCATTCCCATGACTCAAATTGAGCTGATTCTTGCCCGCGAAATTCTGGATTCGCGCGGTAATCCTACGGTGGAAGCGGACGTCATCCTGGAGAGCGGGGCGCGCGGGCGGGCGGCCGTCCCCAGCGGGGCCTCCACTGGCGAGCACGAGGCGCTGGAGCTGCGCGATGGCGACAAGGGCCGCTATGCCGGCAAGGGCGTCCTGAAGGCGGTCGCCAACATTAACGAGGTCATCGGGCCGGAACTGGAGGGCATGGACGCCAGCGAACAGCGCGGCCTCGACAATGCCATGCTGGTGCTCGACGGTACCCCGACCAAGAGCAAGCTGGGTGCGAATGCCATTCTCGCGGTATCCATGGCGGCGTCGCGCGCCATGGCGGACCACCTGGGCATCGAGCTTTACCAGTATCTCGGCGGGTTCACGGCCAGCCTGCTGCCCACGCCCCAGATGAACATCTTGAACGGCGGCGTACATGCTGACAACAACGTGGACTTCCAGGAGTTCCTGATTATGCCGGTGGGCGCAAAATCATTCAGCGAAGGCCTGCGCTGGGGCGTCGAGACCTTCCACGTGCTGAAAGGCGTGCTGAAGAAGCGGGGCTACAACACCGCCGTCGGCGATGAAGGCGGCTTTGCGCCGTCGGTGAAGTCGAACACCGAAGCCATCGAAGTCATCCTCGAAGCCATCACGCAGGCGGGCTACAAGCCGGGCGAGCAGATTGCGGTTGCGCTCGATCCCGCGGCCAGCGAGTTCTACGACAGCACCAAGAAGAAGTACGTCTTCAAGAAGTCCGACAAAAGCGAGCACTCCAGCGAAGAAATGGTGAAGTTCTGGGCCGATTGGGCCCGCCAGTATCCCATCGTGTCATTGGAAGACGGTTTCGCCGAAGACGACTGGGAGGGCTGGAAGCTGGTGACCGACGAACTGGGCGGCAAGATCCAGCTTGTTGCCGACGATATTTTCGTAACCAACATCGAGATTTTCCAGCGCGGCATCGACGCTGGTGTGGCCAACTCGATCCTCATCAAGCTGAACCAGATTGGTTCGGTGAGTGAGACCATTGACGCTATCAACCTGGCGCGCCAGAACGGCTACACCGCGGTGATCTCGCATCGTTCGGGGGAGACGGAAGATACCTTCATCGCTGACTTTGCCGTCGCCACGGGAGCCGGGCAGATTAAGACCGGCTCGGCCTCGCGCACCGACCGCATTGCCAAGTACAACCAGTTGCTGCGCATCGAAGAAGAACTCGGACCGGCAGCGAGGTTCCTGGGATTGAAGGCGCTGAACTATCACGGGGAACTGGCGGGGGGAAGGCAGGGGGGTAGGGGTTAGGGGTCAGGGCTAGTTTCGAGTTTCAAGTTTCGAGTTTCAAGTCGAATAACCTTAAGATTGTCATCCCGACCGAGGTCGCCGCGGTGACCGAGCGGAGGGATCTGCGGTTCGTCACATCTTGAGCATTGATATAATCACGCCTGATGAAGGACTCTGAGATCATCTTCGCTGTTGAGGAGTCGCCCGAGGGCGGCTACGAAGCTCACGCTCTCGGTCATCCAATCTTTACCCAAGCGGAGTCCTTGGATGAGTTGCGGGACATGGTGCGTGACGCTGTGCACTGCCATTTTGACTCGCATATGGCTCCAGCGGAGATTCGGCTCCATTTCGTTCGAAGCGAGATTTCACAAAGCAGCGAGACCGCGAAGATCGGCAAGTCAGTCACGATCAAAGGTGAACTTTCTGGAGGTCAAGACCTGTTTGTCGATGGTGAAATCGAAGGGTCTATTGAAATACCCGGCCGAAGCTTAACTGTCGGACCCAACGGGCGTGTGCGCGCGAATATCCAAGCTGGCAGCGTGATTCTGTACGGACGGGTACAGGGCGAAATTCGGGCAACGAACCGGGTCGACCTGCGAAAGAGTGCGTCATTGTGCGGTAATATCTCGACTGCGCGAATCTCCATCGAAGACGGCGCCTACTTCAAGGGCGCAATCGACATCTGCAGCGCAGAACGCGCGCAGAAGGTCGCGGTGGAATCAGAGGTTTCCGATGAGGTGATTACTGCTTGAAAGTGCCGCGCGACCTAAGCGGCTTCGAGTTGTCTAGGTTACTTCGCCGATATGGATATGAGGTTACCCGTCAGGTTGGCAGCCACCTTCGGCTGACATCTAACATTCGAGGCGCCCAGCATCACATCACAGTTCCTGCGCACAAGAACCTCAAACTTGGTACCCTGATTAGCATTCTTTCGGAAGTTTCAGCCTATTTAAGATTGTCTCGCTCCGACGTTGAACGGGAGCTCTTTGGCGACTGATAGATCTTGAGAGTACATCTCATCCTTTGTTTGTTCGGTGACGGCTAAGAGCTAGAAGCTAATGGCTACCATTCCCAAACCGCTCGTCCTCATCATCCTTGATGGCTGGGGCTATGCTCCGCCATCTCCGGCCAATGCCATCTGGCTGGCGCGCAAGCCCAACTACGATCGCCTGCTCGCCGAATTTCCCAATACGCTGATCCACACCAGCGGGCGCTACGTCGGCCTGCCCACCGGACAGATGGGCAATAGCGAAGTCGGCCATCTCAACATCGGTGCCGGGCGCGTGGTGTACATGGACATCACCAAGATCGATTTGATGATCGAGAATGGCGAACTCTTTTCCAACCCGGCTTTGGTTAACGCGATGACAAAGGCGCGCACCGGCGACCGCCGGCTGCACTTCTTCGGACTGTTCTCCGATGGTGGCGTGCACTCGCACCAGAATCATCTCTATGCGCTGCTGCGCATGGCCAAGCAGAACGGAGTGGACCGCGTCTTTGTGCACTGCTTCATGGATGGGCGTGACACCCTGCCCACCAACGGCGCCGGCTATATCGAGCAGTTGCAGCAAAAGATGCGCGAGTACGGAACAGGCAAAATTGCTACCGTGAGCGGGCGCTACTACGCGATGGACCGCGACCGCCGCTGGGAGCGCGAGAAGAAGGCCTTCGACGCGATGGTGTATGCAGACGCGGAAGGTGGCCGCTACACTGACGCGGTGCAGGGCGTAAAGGATTCCTACAACCGCGGAGTAACGGACGAGTTCATCATCCCGTTTGTGGTCACTGACAATCGTGGTGAACCGGTAGGCACGATTCGCGACGGCGATGTCTGCATCAACTTTAATTTTCGCGCCGACCGGGCGCGGCAAATCACGCGCTGCCTGGCGCGCAACAGCCACTTCACGCCACAGGATGGGCGCGAACTCGAAGGCTGGGAAGATCTCGACCGCATCATCCCGCGCGACCGCGTTCCCAAAGACCTGACATACGTCTGCATGACGCGGTATGACAAAAACTTTACCCTGCCGGTCGTGTCGCCGCCCGAGTCGCTGACCAACATTCTGGCGAACGTGATGGCCGATCGCAACTTGCGCAATTTGCGCGTGGCCGAGACTGAGAAGTACGCGCACGTGACCTATTTCTTCAACGGCGGCGTCGAGAAGCCATTTCCCGGTGAGGACCGCGTGATGGTGCAGTCTCCCAGGGTCGCGACCTACGATCTGAAGCCGGAAATGTCGGCGCAGGGAGTTGCCGATGCGGTGGTCAAGGCGATCGCGAATAACACCTTCGACGTGATGGTGGTGAACTTCGCCAATGCCGACATGGTGGGACACTCCGGCAAGATTCCGCCGACGATTACGGCGGTCGAGACCGTTGACGGCTGCCTGGGCCAGATCTACACCGCCCTCAGCCAGCGCGGCGGAGTCATGATCGTCACCGCCGACCACGGCAACGCCGAGCAGATGATCGATCCGGCTACGGGAGGTCCACAGACGGCGCATACCACGAATCCCGTGCCCTTCATCGTGGTGGCGGAGCATGCGGTCACACCGGGACAGCTCAAGGGAGACGCGCGCCGCTTCACGCTGCGTCCCGATGGCGCGCTGCAAGACATTGCACCTACCATGCTCGGGATCTTGGGCATCGCGCCACCTAAGGAAATGACGGGACACGATCTGCGGGTGATGGCCGAATCCGAAGTGAAGCACTAGGACACCACAGAGGCGTTCAATTTTGAGAGCTCGGGAAATCCGCCAACGATGACTGGCTGAATGTCCGGATCGCTCGCCTGAAAATCCAATTATTGAAACAGAAAGTCCTCTGTGTCTCTGTGCCTCTGTGGTAAATACTTCTCGTGAAGCTTCTCATCGCTCTCCATCACCGTTTTCCTCTCTGGCAGGTTCCGCCATGGTTCTCTGAGCGGCTGCGTCGCGATTTTCCGCAGCTCGAAGTGGTACATCTGCCCAACTACGATCATGTGATGGAGGAAATCGCGGATGCTGATATTGCGATCGCCTGGTCGTTGCGCGGAGAGCAGATCAAGGCAGCAAAGAGACTGCGGTGGATTCATTCGACGGCCGCGGCGGTCCATCACCTCATGACACCTGAATTGCTGGCCAGCGACATCGTCGTGACCAACGCGCGCGATGTCCACGGGCCGGTCGTTGCCGAACATGCGATCGGGCTGGCGTTCGCGCTCGCCAAGCGATTGCCGCAATCCGTGCGGTATCAGCAGCAAAAGCGCTGGGCACAGCACGACCTATGGGCCCAGCGGCCTCGTCTCCGCGAACTTAACAGCGCAACCATGACGATTGTTGGGCTGGGCGCGATCGGTGCTCCCTTGGCGCGGCTGGCGAAATGCCTGGGCATGCGCGTGGTTGGTGTGCGCGAGCATCCGGAGCGGGGAAGCGAAGTAGCGGATACCGTCCACGGTTTCGAAGAACTCGACGCGGCGCTGAGCGCGGGCGACTTTATCGTGCTGGCCGTTCCGGTCACACCCAAGACCCGCCACTTGATGAATGCCGAGCGTCTGGCTCGCCTGAAGCCTGACGCTTATCTGATCAACGTAGGTCGCGGTGTTCTCCTCGACGAAGCTGCACTGGTGGATGCGCTGCGCGCGAAGAGCTTCGGCGGCGCTGCGCTCGATGTCACGACCGAAGAGCCACTTCCGCCAGAGTCTCCGCTCTGGGAGATGGAGAATGTTTTGATTACTCCTCACATTGCTGGGTTGACGGAAAAGATGTGGGAGCGCCATTACGCGCACTACACGGAAAATCTGCGTCGGTTCTTGGAGGGGCAGCCGCTGTTGTGGGTGGTGGACAAGGAGAAAGGATATTAGCAGCAACTAGGATTCAGCACTCAGCACTTAGTACTCAGCATTCAGCCAAGGTAGGCCCTTCATTGATGGCTCGCGGCTGACTACTGACTACTGACAACTGACAACTGACAACTGACTACTGACAACTGATTGCCTCACCCCGCCGGCACGGTGAAGTGGAATACCGACCCGCAGTCAAGCTGTGAGGTGACGCCAATGGTCCCGCCGTGAGCTTCGACGATGGCCTTGGCGATTGCCAAGCCCATGCCTGTGCCTTGCACGCGATAACGCTGGTCCCGGCCGCGGTAGAACTTCTCGAAGATTAGCGACTGCTCCATATCGTCAATGCCGGGACCGCGGTCGGCGACGCTAAGATCTACCATTTTTCCGGCCGGTTCAGCGCTAATGGTAATCGGCGTTCCAGGAGGCGAGTACTTGGCGGCGTTCTCCAGCAACTGCACCAGCACTTCGGCAATACGCTCCAGGTCAATGCGAAGCGACGGCAACGACTCGGGAAGGTGCAGCGTCACTTCGCGTCCCGCCAGTGCTTGTTTCGATTTTTCCAGCGCCGCTTCGACGACCTGCCGAACGCCACAAGTCTCGCGACGCAGTTCCACTTGCTGAGCGTCAAGCTGCGCCATCTCCGCCGCTTCGCCAACCAGGCGATTGAGCCGGTCGGCTTCCTCGTCGATGACGGTGAGCAGTTCTCTTTGCCCCTCGGGATCGATTGGTGCGGGCGAAAGCAGCGTGGTTACCGACGCCTTGATGGATGTGAGGGGCGTCCGGAATTCGTGCGTGACGCTATCGAGTAAGGCCGAGCGCAGCTTTTCGCTTTCGCGGGCGGCTTCGGCACGGGTGAGAGTTTCGACGGCTCCAGCGCGTTCGATGGAAATCGCGATCAAGCTGCCCACCGCCTCCAGGGTTTCGCGGGATAGGACGGCGCCTTCCAGTCCCAGGCTACCTACTGGCTTGACTCCGATGCGCAAGGGCACGAAACACAACTGCTGTTCCTCATCCATCACCAATTCGCCCCGTCCGCTTACAGACTCGAGTTGTTCCTGGCTGAGTTCGGGGTGGTCAACGCCAGTGCGATAGACCTCCTTGCGTTTTGGCAGGAACATTGCCGCCGCCTTCAGTCCGAAGGCATCGCGCACGTACGAAGGGATGGAATTGAGCAACTCCATCACATTATCGGTGGCCAGCAACTGCTGGCTCAGCGAGTAAAGCCGCTCCACCTCTTTGCGGCGGCGGGTGGCGTTCAGGGCCTCGCGCCGGGCCCGCTCCGAGAGCCGGCTGGCCACGATGGCGCTGGTCAGAAACGCAAGCAAAGCAATCCAGTTCTGCGGGTCGGCGATGGTGAAGGTATGGATCGGCGGAAGGAAATAGTAGTTGAACGCCAGGGTAGCCACGACCGCGGTAGTGATGGCGACGGTCAGTCCCCAGCGGCTGGCTAACAAGAGCACTACCAGCAAAAACGTAAGCGCGACGGTAGTGGGATTCACATCAGGCAGACGCCGGTACGCAAGCACCACGATAGCGATAGTTCCCATCGCGACGGCGTAGTGGTAGAGAGCGGCCTTTAAGCGCTGCGGAGATACGGCAAAGGAATGCCGCCCGGTCTGCCCGCCTTCTGATCGTGGTGGATTCACGCCATGATTGTATCGAATCGACTTTTTCAGCCTCCTGCCGCAGAATAGTGGCGCAATGCAAAAAACCCCCGAGCAATGGCTGGAGGAGACAGCTCCGGCAAAAAAGAGCGGTGTCTTCAAGCTGTTCCTGGGGTATGCGCCCGGCGTCGGCAAGACCTACGCCATGCTGAGCGAAGCCATTCGGCGCCAAAGCCGCGGCGAAGATGTCGTGATTGGAGTGGTGGAGGCGCACGGGCGCAAGGTGACGCAGGAAATTGCCTCGCGCCTGGAGACGGTGCCGCGCAAGAAGATCGACTACAAGGGTACGCTTTTTGAAGAGATGGATGTGGACGCTATTCTGGCGCGCCATCCGCAAGTCGCACTAGTGGATGAACTGGCACACACCAACATTGAAGGCAGCAAGCACCACAAGCGTTACGAAGACGTGTTCGAGTTGCTCGACAACAAGATCGACGTGGTTTCGACCATGAACGTGCAGCACCTGGAAAGTGTCACGCCCATGGTGCACAAAATCACGGGGGTGCTGGTGCGCGAGACGGTGCCCGACTGGGTCATGAAGCGAGTCGACGAAATTGTGATGTCGGACGTTACTCCGGAAGCGCTGCAAACGCGCATGCGCCGGGGCGATATCTATCCCATGGAACGCGTGGATCGCGCGCTGGGGAACTTTTTCCGCCCCAGTAATCTGATTGCCTTGCGCGAAGTCGCCCTTCGCCACGTAGCGCAGGTGGTCGATCGCAGTCTGGAACGGTATCTCGACACGGAAGCGCCCGGTCGCGACTTGAATGTAGCGGAGCGCATTGGGGTCGGGGTCAGCTCCAATCCGGCGGCGCAGTATCTGGTGGCCCGGGCTTCCCGCATGGCACAGGCGATCAACGGCGAGCTGTATGTCTTGTATGTGGATACGGGGGTGGATGGCGACGATCCGGAGAGGCAGCGTTCCCTGCAGGCGAATCTTCACTTTGCGGAGAACCTGGGAGCAACCATTGTGCGGCTCAAGGGTAAGGACGTTGCCCAGGCCATGGCTGAGTTCGTCCGCGAGAAGCACATCACGCAGATGATTTTCGGACATTCCGCAACCAGCGGCTGGCGCAAGTACCTGTTCATGTCGGCGGTGCATCGTTTCCTCCGCGACGCGCCGGCGGTTGATGTTCACATCGTGAAGCAGCAGCCGAATTGAAGCAGTTGCCAGTAGCCAGCTGTCAGTTGACGTGCCCCACCGATTCGGCTGCGCTCAGGGCAGCGGAGATGACTTGGCTTCCGAAAAGATCTTAACGGACGCGCAGATATGGCCTAATATTCAGGCAACGGTCATCGGATCGTGAACTTGAGACTGGCAACTGACGACTGACAACTGCTTTGCACACGCGCTCGCACATCCTGGTGGTCGACGACGAGCCGCAAATCACGCGGGTGCTGCGTACCAGTCTCAACGCGCAAGGCTACGAGATCCGCGTGGCTAACGACGGTGAAACCGCGCTGGAGATTGTGAAGGACTTCGCTCCCGACCTGGTGATCACCGATCTGGCCATGCCCAACATGAACGGCATCGAGCTATGCCGCCGATTGCGCAAAATGTCGCAAGTCCCCATTCTGATCCTTTCGGTGCGCGGCGAAGAGCGCAGCAAGATTGAGGCGCTCGACTCCGGCGCCGATGACTACGTGACCAAACCCTTCAGCACCGGTGAGCTGCTGGCGAGAATTCGCGCGGCGCTTCGGCGCTCCCCGCTAAGCGACAGCGCCGTGCAAACCAGGATTGACCTTGGTGATTTCCACATTGATCTCGACGCGCATTCCGTCGTGGTCGCCGGCAGAGAAGTGCGGCTGACACCCAAGGAGTTCGATGTGCTGGTGTACATGGCGCAACATCCACGCAAGGTCTTGACCCATCGCGCAATCTTGAACGCCGTGTGGGGCAGTAACAGCGTTGAGCAAAACGAATACCTGCGGGTCTTCGTTGGCCAATTGCGCAAGAAGCTCGAGCCCGATGCCAGTTCGCCGCAGTACATCCTGACCGAGCCATGGGTGGGATATCGCTTCGAGCCGGGTGACTGAAGGTGATTGCGCGCCGGGTCGTCCCGCTTCGTTTTGTATAATCGTTGGTTTGCACACCGTCCTTGAGGAGAATCTGTTGCAGCAGGCGGAAATTGGCATCGTCGGGGGGAGCGGTCTCTACTCCATGCCGGGGCTAACCGACGTGCGCGAGGTGGCGCTGGAAACGCCGTTCGGCGCACCTTCCGACGCCTACGTGCTGGGCACCCTGGCTGGTCGAAGCGTAGCTTTTCTAGCCCGCCATGGCCGCGGACATCGCTTCATGCCGACGGAGATAAATTACCGCGCCAACATTCACGGGTTGAAGCAGCTTGGGGTCTCGCGGATCATTTCGCTGTCGGCCGTCGGCTCTCTGAAGGAAGAACATCGGCCACTTGACTTTGTCATTCCTGATCAGTTTGTCGATCGCACCCGCCACCGTGTCGACACGTTCTTCGGCGATGGGCTTGTCGCACACGTCGGATTTGGGCATCCCGTTTGTGAGGAAATGGCGGTAGTGCTTGAGGGTGCTTGCCGTCGCGCCGGCGTGAATGTGAAGCAGGGCGGCACCTACCTGAACATGGAAGGGCCACAGTTCTCGACCAAAGCTGAGTCCAATCTGTATCGCAGTTGGGGCATGGACGTGATCGGCATGACCAACCTCACGGAGGCCAAGCTGGCTCGTGAAGCCGAGCTCTGCTATGTCACCGTCGCCATGGTTACGGATTACGATTGCTGGCACGAGGAACACGATCACGTTAGCGTGGACCAGATTATCGCGGTGTTGCTGAAGAACGCCGAACACGCATGCAACGTGGTGCGAGAAGCGGTGGCGGCGATGCCGAAGACGCGAGGTTGCAAGTGCGGTTCGGCATTGAAGAACGCCATCATTACCCAGAAGGACGTTGTGCCTGCCGCTACGCTGCAGCGCTTGAAGCTGCTGGTGGGCAAATATTTCAACTCTGAAGAGAAAGCGGGAACATAGGATTTGTCGATTCTTGTCGTCGGTTCTGTCGCATTCGATACCCTCAAAACTCCTTACGGCGAGCGCCAGAAGATTCTCGGTGGCGCGGCGACCTATTTCTCGCTTTCGGCCAGCTACTTTACCGATGTGCGGGTGATCGCGGTGGTGGGCGAAGATTTTACGGCCGAGAACGAAGCCGTGATGACCAGTCGCAGGGTCGATACGCGCGGCATCCAGCATGCGAAAGGGAAGACCTTTCATTGGTCCGGCGAGTATGGCGAAAACGTCAACGAAGCGAAAACGCTGAATACGGAGTTGAACGTTTTCGAAAGCTTTCAGCCGCAAATCCCAGCCGAATACAACGACTCGGACTTCCTGTTTCTAGCGAACATCGATCCGGTCCTGCAGACGCGGGTGCGCGACGCCATGCAGAACGTGAAGCTGGTGGGCGGCGACACCATGAACTTCTGGATCAGCGGGCATCGGGAGAAGCTGGGCGAGATGTTGAAGCGGGTTGACGTGCTGCTGATCAACGACACGGAGGCCAAGATGCTGGCGGGCGACAGCAGTTTGCCGCGAGCCGCGCGCAAGGTGCTGGAACTGGGCCCGCGCGCGTTGGTCATCAAGCATGGCGAATATGGCGCCACGATTTTCTTTCGCGATGGGGAATTCGCCGGAGGGCATCATCCGTTCCGTGCTCCGGCGTTGCCGTTGGACGAGGTACGCGATCCCACCGGCGCCGGCGACAGTTTTGCTGGCGGCTTCATGGGCTACATCGCCTCGCAGGGCGAAGTGAGCCGCCGCGTGCTGAAACACGCCATGTTCTATGGCAGCGTGATGGGCTCTTTCTCGGTGGAGCGCTTCGGCACGGAGCGGCTGCAATCACTCACGCGCCAAGAGATCGACAACCGGTTTGAGGTCTTTCGCGAGCTGACACATTTGGACTGATCCTTCCCTAGCGAGTAATTGAGCACAGTGTGTATTGCTGGCTCTCGGAACGGTAGAATGGTCAAGGAGGGTAGACTTACGATTGGAGGCGTTAATGGCTTATCTTGGTGACGTCATCGTGAGAGATCCCGAAATCCTGGGCGGGGTACCGGTTTTCCGCGGAACACGTGTGCCATTCAAGAACTTACTCGATTATCTCGAAGGCGGCCATACGCTTGGCGAGTTTCTGGAAGAGTTCCCCTCGGTGACGCGCGAGGCCGCCATTGCCGCTCTGGAGCATGCTAAAGAGCTGGTCCTTGCTCAGACGAGATGAGACTCCTGATTGACGAGTGCTTGCCACGTGCACTAAAACGGCTGCTCGCCGAACATGAATGCCGAACCGTGCAGGAGATGGGATGGTCCGGAACCCAGAATGGTGCGCTTCTATTATTGGCGGAGGAAGGATTCGACGTCCTGGTGACGATTGACCAGGGCATGGAGTATGAGCAGAATCTTGCGAATCGCGAGATCGCCTTGCTTGTGCTGGGTGCACGATCTAATCAGATCGAGGACCTGGCGCCCATCATCCCAGCCACCCTTGACGCCCTTCGCGGCATCCAGCCGGGGCAGATAGTTCGGGTCGGGGACTGAATGAGTCTAGTGCTTTCTGCCGCTTCGGACTCAGATACTCTTGCTAGCGCACGGTCAAGATTCCGCGGCGAACCTGTTCTAACAAGCGATTTCCCGTGAAAGCTGACCAAGCAGTCCTGAAGAAGCGCTACCAACAACAGCGCAGTGAAGCAGGTTTTACGCTGCTGATCGGAGCCCTTTCCATAGCAGCGCTTTTCTTCTATTACTTCAAACGAGACCTCCTGCTCTACGGCGACGCCGTCGCGCACATCAACATCGCGCGCCGTGTCGTGGATAACCGTCATCCGCTGGAGTCGTACGGGCAACTGGGCACCGTCTGGCTCCCCCTGCAGCACATTGCCATGCTGCCGTTCGTGTGGATTGAGGCGCTCTGGCGCAGCGGAATCGCCGGATCCATTCCCAGCATGGCGGCGTATATCGTGGGCACGCTGGGAATATTTCGCCTGGTGAGGGGACGGGCATCCGCCCTCGCCGCCTACTTCGCCGCAGCCATCTACGCCCTCAATCCAAACCTGCTCTACCTGCAAAGCACGGCGATGAACGAGCCGATCTTCCTGGCCTTCTTCATCTGGACGTTGGTCTATCTCGACGAGTTCCTGCGTGCTACGTCGCCGCAAGCGATCGACCCGCATGTGATGCCGGCGCAAATGAAGCCTGAGCGAGCGCTCGAAGCCTGCGGAATGACTTTGGCTGGAGGGACGTATACGCGGTACGACGGATGGTTTGTTGCCGCAATCGTGGTTGTCGTGATTCTGTGTATCTTTGCGCGCTGGTGGCGGCGAGTGACGGACAGAGCGCAGCGAAAGGCGATGGGGAAATCGCTAATCGCACTTCTAGTGCTGAATGCCCTGGTTCCGGTTTACTGGTATGTCTATACCTACTGTGTATCAGGCTATGGACTTGATTTCCTCAATGGCCCTTACTCGGCCAAAGCGATTGTGCTACGTACGACGGCCCGTGGTGCGCCCCCCTATCCCGGCCAGCATGATCTATTCACAGCCGCACTCTACTTTCTGAAATCGGCCAAGCTGAACATGGGAGCCGACTTCTGCGGACAGGCGCTTTTTGCGCTGGCCCTGGCCGGAACGCTTGCAGCGGTGTGGAAGCTCCGCCGGTACGGAGTGTTCCTGCTGCTTTGGCTCCCCCTGCCGTTCTATGCGCTTTCCATCGCCTACGGCAGCGTGCCCATTTATCTGCCGGTGTGGTACCCCTTCTCGTATTACAACGTGCGCTACGGGCTTGAACTGTTGCCCCTGTTTGCAGTTTTTCTCGCTGTATTGATGGACTTCATCCTGGAACGGTTGAACCGATCGGCAGCGCGGATTGCGGCGGCGGTGATGGTGATGGGCTTTGTCGTGGTCAGCTATGGTTGGGTCTATAGCCAAATACCGATCACGTTGCGGGAAGCGCAAGCGAATTCCGCGGGCCGCACTGTGATGGAACGCGCGCTAGCCGACTCTCTCGCGAAATTGCCGGGATCGGCCACGCTGCTCATGTACGGCGCCGAGCACGCCGGCGCGCTGCAACAGGCGGGGATTCCATGGCGGCGCGTCATCTCCGAAGGGGAGCACCCTGACTGGGATTGGGCGCTTCTCGATCCGGCGCGGTATGCGGACTACATGGTCGCCTGCCAGGGCGATCCGGTGTGGGCGGCGGTGCGACCACAGCGCGCTGAATTGACGAAACTGCTGTCCATCAGCGTTCCCGGCCAATCGCGCTGCACCATCTACAAGCGCGGGCGACTGTAAGCCATGCAAAGGCTTATCGCAAATTTCGGAAATCCTCCTGCGTAATGCCAAGTTGTCGCAGTATCTTGAAGAACAACGGAGGGCCGATCTCCCGACCGCCGTGAAGGGGAATAGTCACAGCGCGTCCGTCAGGATGGTTCCAACGCTCATGGCTGCCGGTCTGCCTCGTCCGCAAAAAACCGAGCTTGCGAGCTGCATTCTGGAAGTCGCGGGACGTACCGCTAGGCATGTACGATTTCGGTGGTGTCGGCAGGCAAGGGAATGCGTTTTTCCAAATACTCTTCCGCGATCATCTGGAAAACGCAGGCCAACTCGCTCAGTGCCTCTTCGCGTGTCGGCATTAGGGCGTAGCACCCCGGGATGGCGGGAATTTCTGCAACCCATGCGCCGTCTGGCTGGCGGTACAAAACCGTTTTGTAGTCTTCGAGCTTCACGGCTGGCTCTCGATTTGGTTCACAGTTTATCACGTAGGGCGTCTCCAACAGGCGTTGCGACTGACCTTCCATGAACGCCCCTGCCAATCCCTCTGCGCCCGCACACTTGCAGTTAACAGCCTTATAACCTCGCTGTTTGTTACAATCCGCGCATTGGAGGCCAAGAGCACAATTGGCGAGCGCGACTGAAATGGCGAGTATTCCGTTCGTTAAGGCGACGGCCTGCGGCAATGATTTTCTGATCGTGGATTTTACCCACGCTCCCAGCGATATCTACTCTTTCAGCCGGAGTATCTGCGATCGGCATAATGGCATCGGCGCCGACGGTGTGGAATGGGTGCTGCCCGCGACCGATGCGGACCTGCGGGTGCGGCTGCTGAACGCCGATGGTTCCGAGGCGGAAATCTCGGGCAACGGGACACGCTGCGTGGCGGCATGGTATTGCGCCGAGAACAATCGCAGCTCGGTCGTCATTCGTACGGGAGCCGGTCTGAAGACCTGTAACCTGACCGCGCGCGCGGGGAACAGCTTTGAGTTTCGCAGTTCCATGGGCGAGCCCGAGGTAGGGGATGAGTTTTCCATCAAGCTCACCTACGGAGAGTTTTCCGGCATTCCGGTTTCCATGGGCAATCCTCACTACGTGGTTTATGTGCCCGAGTTTGAGCTGGGCTGGCAGGCGGCGGCACAACAAATCTCAACTCATCACGACTTCAAGTATGGGATGAATGTTGAATTCGTAAAGGTAATGAATAAAAGCGAGATTGAGGTGCGATTCTGCGAGCGCGGCGTGGGCGAGACCATGTCTTCGGGCACGGGCTCCTGCGCCGCCGCTGTCGCTTCCATCCACACCGGCAAAGTGAAGTCGCCCGTGCGTGTGCATGCTCCTGGCGGAGTGCAAACTGTCGAATGGGACAAAGAAGTGTTTCTCTACGGTCCGGCGACGCTACTCTGCCGGGGTGAGTTTTTCGTTTAAGATAAGCCATCCGGATGATCTCTTCCCAACAGCCTGAACGTTTACGTCCTCCAGCCTTGCGGCAGGGTGACACGGTCGGCATTGTTGCACCGGCAAGCGGGTTCCGGAGGGAGGACTTCGAGGCTGGTTGCGACACGCTGTGCCGGTTGGGATACCGACCTTTCTATTTGCCTTCGATCTTTGAACGCGACCTTTATTTTGCGGGCGCCCTGGAGCGGAGGCTCAGCGAATTGCACGAGATGTTCAGCAGAACTGAAGTGCGGGCCATCCTCTGCGCGCGCGGAGGTTATGGATGCAACTATCTGCTGCCGCATCTCGACCTGGAACTCATTCGCCGAAACCCGAAGATCTTTGCGGGCTGCAGCGATGTGACGACGTTGCTTACCTACTTGTGCGACCGCACCGGATTGGTCACGTTTCACGCGCCTATGGTCGCGGGAGATTTTTCCCGGCCCGGTGGTATCGATGTGGATGCGTGGTCGGCGGCGGTGTCGTCCGGAAAGCCCTACCCGCGGACGTTTAGCCGTGATGAAGTACAGCCGTTGATGGAAGGCGATGCAGAGGGCATCCTGTACGGCGGCTGTCTGTCGTTACTTTGCGTCTCGCTTGGCACACCGTATGAAATCCACACCGAGGGGAAGATTCTGTTTCTGGAGGACCGCGGGGAAAAACCGTACCAGATCGATCGAATGCTGATGCAGTTGAAACTGGCCGGAAGGTTCGAGGGAGTGGCGGGAATTATTATTGGCGAGATGCTCGACTGCGGCCAACGGGACGCTGCGGACAGGACACTTCATGATCTCGTGGTCCGTATTCTTGGAGGATTTGGGGTCCCGATCGCGTTTGGGCTGAAATCCGGACACGTTTCCGGCAAGAGTTTTACGCTGCCCTTTGGTGTGAGTGCGACACTCAGCGTCGGACAAAACGTCGCACTGAAGATCGACGCCGCCGTGCAGGCTGAATCACCCGCATCCGTCCGAGTGTCGCACCCATGAAGCCGAAACATATCCATCTGATTGGGATTTGCGGCACAGCGATGGCATCGCTCGCCGGGATGCTCAAACAACGTGGCTTTCACGTCACCGGTTCAGACCATGCCGCCTATCCTCCGATGTCGGACTTTCTGGTTTCGCTGAACATTCCGGTCTCCCAGCCATTTAGCGAACGCAACTTGCAGCCGCAGCCTGACCTTGTGGTGGTGGGCAACGCCATATCGCGCGGCAATCCGGAATTGGAGCACGTACTCGATCAGCGCATTCCGTTCGAGTCTATGTCACGGGTGTTGCACGACGAATTCTTGATTGGACGAGAGAGGCTGGTGGTGGCGGGTACGCACGGAAAGACCACCACCTGTTCAATGCTGGCATGGCTGTTTCACCACGCGGGACGTGCGCCCAGTTTCTTGATCGGGGGTATCCCGGAAAATTTTGGCAGCCCCTTCGGCCTGGACTCGGGACAGGAGTTCATCCTGGAAGGCGACGAATATGACACCGCATTCTTCGACAAGGGACCAAAGTTTCTGCACTACTTTCCAGATGCTGTCATCCTAACGTCGGTGGAATTCGACCACGCCGACATCTACAAGAATCTTGACGAAGTAAAGACGGCATTCGCGCGTCTGGTGAACCTGATTCCAGGTCGCGGACTGCTGGTCGCCTGGGACGGTCATGCCAACGTTGACCAATGTGTGGGCCGCGCATTCTGCCGAGTCGAACGCTATGGATTCAAGCAGCAATCGAAATGGCGAGTGGCCGATGTGGAATACACGCCTACCGTGACAAGCTGGCGCGTGTTGCGCGACCGTGAGCCTTGGGGTAAATTCGCTTTTTCTCTGGCCGGCGAATACAACGTGCTGAACGCGACTGCGGCGGCTACGCTAGCGGCCAACTACGGTATTGGAGTGGACGCAATTGCCGATGGACTGCGCAATTTCCGCAGCGTGAAGCGGCGGCTTGAGGTCAAAGCCGAAGTCCATGGAGTCACGATCATCGACGATTTCGCTCACCACCCCACTGCCATTGCGGAGACGCTGAAGGCGCTGCGCACTCGTTATCCGGGCCGGCGTTTATGGGCGATTCTCGAACCCCGTTCCAACACGCTTCGTCGCAAGGTCTTTCAGGAGGAGCTGGGGCGGGGTCTGTCGGTGGCGGATGAAGTGGTAGTAGCAGGCATTTTCAAGTCGGAAGCCATTCCGGAACATGAGCGACTGGATGCCGCCGCCGTGATTGCGAAGTTGCGCGCGTCGGGCAAGCCCGCGCGGCTGCTGGATACTGCAGATGCGATCGTGGATTCGATCGCGCCCGAGCTGCGAACCGGAGACGTCGTTGCCATCCTATCCAACGGGGGATTCGCTGGCATCTACGAGAAGCTGCCCGCGCGACTCAGGGCCCTCCATGAGGTCTCGACGCCAGCGTGACCCGACCGCGCGTTGCCGTGCTCGCGATGACGTTGCTGGGCTGCGGATTCTTGTTTTCCGGCGGCGGCCGCGTCTGGGCAGCCACGCCGGTGACTTGCGCTTCGCCAGCCAGCGCTCAACCTGAGCCCACCGAGTATTTCGTCTCGCTCGCCGATCATGCCGAACGCCTCGCTCATGTGAGCATCAGACTGCCGCAAGGTGGAGGGACGCGCACGCTTGCTATGCCGGTCTGGAATGCGTTGTACCAGGTGCGCAACTTTGCCGCCAACGTGGAAGATGTGCGCGCGCAGGATGCTTCCGGCGCCGCGGCGCAAGTCCGCAACACCACCACCAGCGAGTGGACAATCACGGCGCCGCCGGGTTGTGTCGTGGTCAGCTACGATGTTCACCTCGATGTCGCCGGCCCCTTCGGCAGCTGGCTGAGCGCGGACCAGGGCTTCTTCAATTGGGCCATGGTGCTGATGTATGCTCCCTCTCTGCGCTCAGAGCCTGTGAGCCTTCGGCTGCTGGATGTTCCTGCCGCCTGGGGACTGCGCGATGTTCATGTGCTGGGAGGCGCTGAACCGGGAAAAGTCGAGCAGGTGGTCGGAGTGGCCCACAATTACGATGAGCTTGCCGACAGCCCGGCTGAGATCGGAACCTTCCGCCAGTCGGAATTTCAACAGGACGGCGCGACGTACCACGTTGTGGTAGACGGCAGTCCAGCCGACTACGACATGGCAAAGCTCGACGAGGTGCTGGGCCGGATCACCCACGCAGCCGTGGACTGGATGCAGGACCGCCCCTACGAGGAATACACATTTCTTCTTCGCCTGCCGCGCGGACCCGGCGGCGGAGGGATGGAACACGCTTACGGCACTGCCCTTGAGGTGAACGCGGACCGGATGCATGAGTCCCTGCTGCCTCTGGCGAGTTTAAGCGCGCACGAGTTCTTCCATTTGTGGAATGTGAAGCGGATTCGGCCCCAGTCGTTGGAGCCAATCGACTACCAGCACGAGACCGATACCCGGGCCCTCTGGTTCAGCGAAGGCGTAACCAGTACAGTGGGGAACATATTGCTGGTGCGCGCGGGATTGATCGACGAGAGAATTTATTTGCAGCACCTATCGGAAGAAATTACGGAATTACAACGGCGTCCCGCGTACCGTTGGCAATCGGCGGAGGATTCCAGCCTCGACGCCTGGTTTGAGGGCAACGCGCACTATCGCTCGCCGGAGCGGAGCATCAGTTACTACAACAAGGGCGAGGTTCTGGGCGTCCTGTTAGATCTGCGTATTCGCCAGATGACGCATGGAGAAAAGTCGCTACGCGATTTGCTGCAGTGGATGAACCTGCACTTTGCCAAGCAGCATCGGTTCTTTCCCGACTCCGAGGGTGTGAAGGAAGCGGCGGAGGCGGTTGCGGGGAAGAGCTTTGCCGAGTTCTTTCGCGAGTACGTATCTGGAGTGGAAGAGATTCCCTACGACGATTTTTTTCGGTTCGCGGGATTGCATCTGGTCAGCCAGACTGTACTGGTAGGATCGGCGGGCTTCACCACCACGGCGAACCTGGGAGCTCAACCAGAAGTGGTTCAGGTTGATCCCAACAGCGATGCCCACCGGGCCAGCATCGCTGCGGGAGACCGCGTGATTGCCATCGAGGGAGAACCTGCCGACGCCTCACTCGATGACCAACTCGCGCAGATGCTGCCGGGGACGACCGTGCACCTTCGCATTGAGAATCGAAAAGGCCAACGTGATGTAAAGCTTCACCTGGGTTTGCGCGAGCAGCAGGCATATAAACTTCAGGACGTGCCGTCGGTCAGCCCGGAGCAACGTGCTCATCGCAGAGCATGGATCCATGGCGACGACGAGGGCAGAGGAACGCCTTGATCCGCACTCTCGTCCTCCTGGCTTTCTGGGGCGTGTCGATTTTCATCGTCGGCCCGTCGCTGCTGTTGTACGCGCTCATCAGTGGGGACATCAACCCGCTTTACAACATATCGAACCGGCTCGCGATATTGGGCGTTCGCCTGGTCGGGGTGAAGATCGAAATTCGCGGGATGGAGAACCTGGAGGCGGGGCGCAACTACATTTTTATGGCGAACCACACGTCGAACCTGGATCCGCCAGTCCTGCTCCCCACTATTCCGGGCCGCTGCTCCGTGCTGGTGAAGAAGGAGCTTTTCCGCGTTCCCGTCCTCGGTACTGGCATGAAAATGGCATCCCTGGTGCCGGTAGATCGGAGCGATCGCGAGGCCGCTATCGAGAGCGTGAATGCGGCCACCGCCGTGTTGCGCCAAGGATTGCACATGCTGATCTTCCCGGAAGGCACGCGTTCCCGTGATGGCAGGCTGCTGCCCTTCAAAAAGGGACCCTTTCACCTGGCGATCAACGCGGGAGTGTTCGTGGCTCCAGTCACCCTGCTGGGGACCTATGAGCTATGGCCGAAGAGCCAGTTTGCCTTGCGGCCGGGAAGGGTAGCTGTGATGTTCCACAAGCCAATCGATCCGCGCAATTATCCTGATCGGGATTCGTTGATGAAGGCTGTCGCTGAGACCATCGAGAGTGCATTGCCGGCGGAGCGACGGTGAGGTAGGGGTAACGCCGCGCGGACATCCTCTCGCCAAAGCGGACGAGAAGGATGGGGCACCCAAAATTTAGATGCGGTCGTCGAAAGGCCGGGCCACCCGCCACCCGGCAAGTATCATGTTGGACAGTGCGGGTGTTACGGCTTGGATTTGGCCGAGAGCGGAAATTGCAGATGCAATATCCCGTTTTTCAGGTCCACAGCCCCGGTATGCTCGGGAGGAAGCTGGTAAACCTCTACAACCCCGTCTGTCAGGATAGCCATCAGGGAGCCATCGGGGGACAGCGCAACGCCAGATACAGTCCTGATCTTCTGCTGCTTCGCGTCTAGAGTGAACGCTACATGTTGGCTTGGAAGGTCGTAGACTACAATACGCTTTAGCACTGCGTGATAATCAATATCGAGAAACGCGCTACCACCCTTATGGGTCCAGACCGTGACAGCGAACCGGTTGCCATCCGAAGATGGATAGAACAGTTGCCCGATCCATTCGTCATCATGGAAACTAGCCGCCAATAAAGGGTTGCCGCCCGCTTTTGGTAATACGCTAACACCGTGAGGCATCCAAAGTGCCAGCAGTTCGTTGTTGAGGAAATGGGGAATACCGCAACTGGCACCTTGGCCAGTTTCATGGCATATTACTCGCTCGCCACCTGTCCTGGATTTTACGATCACCCTATTGACATAAACATTTTGTGACTTCATGAACTCCTGGCTGAAAAACGTTAGCTCTCCGTCTGAAATAGATACAGCCGACGGCAAACGCTCATCTTTCCAAGCAGGCTGTGGCTGTAAGGAGTTTGTGTCGATCCACTGGTAGAGAGCGTCAGGGTAGTGATACTCCGCCAAAAGCGATTTTCCAGAGGGGGAAGGATATAAATCCCACAGGTGGGATCGTTGCTCAGAGGAGAGTGAGAGAGTTTTCAACTGTTCGAACTTTGGCGAATAGAGCGCGCTTATTTCAGGCGTCAACACCACAAACCGGCCTTCGCCAGCCGCAATAATCCCTCCCCGAGGTCGGGTGATCGACCATTCTTTGGTGTTCCGAACCTGCCCAGTGGCCGCATCTAAAAAGATCCCGTGAAGTCTCAGGGGCAAGAGCTCGCCGGGTTGATCCCTTCGCGCAAGGGTTGTAACCTCCTCTCGCGTTATGAAAGTCGCAATCAGGACATCGTCGGAAATAAAGCAAATGGGATTAAGTCTAAGATTCAGCCCCCACTGTTCTTGCTTGGGCGCGAAGCCCGTGAAACCGACTGAGCGCAAGTCGAACTTCCACGCCGGCCCATGTGAATCGCTATCAGCTCTTCCTTCGACCTTATGGCCAAGGCCTAGGGATGACTGTGTAATAAACGTTACCAAGAAGGCCGTCCACAAAAACGTGCTGAAAGAACCCGCCAATGCCGCTTCCCGGGTTCGACGTATCCAAGTGTACGAACGGATTTCCATTAGAATCCATGCCTCCAGGGAAATGCACGCCATTGCATCGGGAGTCCCCTCCGCAACTAACGAGACTGCCCGGCCCAAGCCCATTAGTTGCTGAAAAATTCGTAAGCGTCCGGTTCAGACCGCCGGGTGCCCCACACATTCCCGTCGTTTGGAATGTGTGGGAGACATAACGTACCCGAATCGACTCTTCGGTTTCACCAAAGCCGACTTATCTACCTCCCACTCATTCGAAAATCACGAATGAGTGGGGCACCCGGCCTTCGTTTTCATCCGCCCGCTTAGAGACCGGTCATTTTCTCCAGGCGTTCCGGGTACCGAGCACCTTCTACCTTGATCTTTGAGGCGGCGCTATCGATGTCGCGGAGGTCATCGGGCGTCAGTTCGACTGCCGCTGCTCCGATGTTCTCTTCGAGGCGGTTTAGCTTCGTTGTGCCTGGGATCGGAACGATCCATGGCTTTTGAGCAAGCAGCCAAGCGAGTGCGATCTGAGCAGGAGTCGCTTTCTTACGTTCCGCGGTGCTGCCGATCAGTTTAATCAGGGCCTGATTTGCCTTGAGGGCCTCCTGCGTGAAGCGAGGGAGGCTGCTGCGGAAGTCGGAACTGTCGAACGAAGTGTTCTCGCTCATCTTCCCAGTGAGGAAGCCCCTACCGAGGGGGCTATATGGAACGAAACCAATTCCGAGTTCTTCAAGAGTCGGCATTACTTCCTTTTCAGGGCCTCTCGTCCACAGCGAGTATTCGCTCTGGAGAGCAGTGATCAGCTGGACTGCGTGTGCGCGGCGAATCGTCTTTGCGCCTGCCTCAGAAAGCCCGAAGTGCTTGACCTTGCCCGCTTGAATCAGTTCCTTCACGGCGCCGGCGACGTCTTCGATCGGCACATTCGGGTCAACCCGGTGCTGATAGAGGAGGTCGATTGTGTCGACTTTGAGCCGCTTGAGCGAGCCTTCGACGGCCTGCTTGATGTGCTCCGGCCGACTATTCAAGCCCGGCGATCCTTTCATCCCGCGCGGATCGAAATTAGGACTGACGTCGAACCCAAATTTCGTGGCGATCACCACCTGCCCGCGGAACGGAGCGAGGGCTTCGCCCACAAGCTCTTCGTTCAAGAACGGGCCGTAGACTTCCGCGGTGTCAAAGAATGTGATGCCGCGTTCCACGGCGGCACGGAGAAGAGAAGTCATCTCCTGCTTGTCTTTGGGCGGGCCGTAGGAAAAGCTCATTCCCATGCAGCCGAGGCCGATTGCAGACACTTGCAGATTGCCTTTTCCAAGTTTGCGTTTTTGCATTATTATTCCTTCTAGAATGGCGCCCAGGAGACGTGCTCAGGAATCACTTCTTTTCGATCAGCCGGGCCGTGAGCACGGCTCCGTCGCGGTCGTCATGCAGCTTGATGGGGAAGATCAGAACGTTCCAACTCCAATGCGGACTCTGAACCGGCAGATGAGAGGCCCCTTGAAATCCGCGCCGGTCAATGTAAGTTTCGCGGGTATCGGCTACGGTGCACACGATGTCGCGCCATTCGTCACCCATCTGCGGAAACTGCTCGAACAAGTTCTTGCCGACAAACCAAGCTCGTTTGTGTCCATTCATCGCCGCGAAGTAGTCATTCACGTGCTGCCAAGTTCCTTCCCTATCCAGGATCTCCAGGACAATGTCGTCCCCCATGGCCATCGAAATGCGTGAATAATAAAAATCGCGCGCATCCACTACGACCGGGCGGCCACGCTTCTTGGCCTCGAAGGAACGCAGCGCGGAAACCAGGTCATCCACCGAGCTGTATCCCTTGAGCAGGTGCATGTCGGCGATGCCGCCGAACTTACGTTCCAGCGTCGCTGACAAAATGATGATCGGAACCTGGGGACGGTTGCGGCGCAGCGTCTCGGCCACGTCGGTCCCGAATTTGCCTGATCCCAGATGGTAATCGAGAACGGCAATATCGATACCGTGCAGTTTGGCTTCAGCCTCCTCTATGGAGCTGGAAGTCACTACCTGATAGCCCTTTTGCCGAAGTATGGCCGAGCGCAGCACCAGGTTGTCTTCGCGATCGTCCAGCAGCAACACGCGGATCGGAGTGACGATCACCACCTGCGGACCGGCCGCCTGCGACAGTACCGGATTGGAGATGTCTTCGCTCATCGCTTAACAGTTAGAAGCACGTCAGGGTTTCCCGGTGACCCCGTGTGTCGTTAATACCGATAAAAGGCCCGTAAAAGACGAGGCACGCTGGCGCAGAGTTCACGGTTCGTCGGTTCCAGGAGCAGAGCTGCTTTTCTGGCCAGCCAGGATCGCCCGGACCGCTTTCGCAAGTTCTGGGAGTTTATTGAATATGCCGACCGCTCGCAACCATTCTTTGTGGTCGAAGGCGGGAGATCCGCTGACCATGGCCCCTGCCGGAATGTCTCCATGGGTCCCACTCTGGGCGGTCACGACGACGCCATCGCCGATATTGCAATGGCCAGCGACGCCCACCTGGCCGGCGAGGATGACATTCTTGCCCACCACCGTCGATCCGGCCAATCCAACTTGGGAGCACAGAAGGGTATGCTCAGCGACCGCGGAGCCATGTCCCACCTGCACCAGGTTGTCGATCTTAACCCCGCGCCCAATGCGGGTTTCACCAATGCTGGCGCGGTCCACGCAGGAGTTCGCCTGCACTTCAACGTCGCTGTCCAGCACCGCCGGGCCAGATTGGGTGATCTTTTCCCAGCGATCGCCGTCGCGGGCAAAGCCGAAGCCGTCGCATCCGACAATGGCGCCGTTTTGCAGGGTGACGTTGTCGCCCAGGATGCAGTCTTCGCGTACGACCGCGTGGGCATGTGCGAAGAAATGGTTGCCAATACGTGCGCCGTGATAAATCACAACGTGTGGCAAGAGCACAGCATCGTCGCCAATCTCGACGTCCTCATCGATCACCACGTAGGCCGCAACGTGGGCCTGCTTGCCAAGTCTGGCGGTAGGTGCGATCACGGCTGTCGGATGCACACCGGCTTCATACACCGGGGGCTGGTAAAAAAGACTGATCGCTCTGGCGAATGCCAGGTAGGGATTTTTGCTGCGCAACATACCTGTCGAGATAGTGGGGAAGTCCTCGGCAACGATCACGGCGGCGGCGGCGGTGGTCTTGGCGGCAGCCGCATATTTGGGATTGGCGACAAAGGTAATTTGCCCAGGGCCGGCTTCTTCGATTCCGGCAACGCCCATGATCTCGGTGTTGGGGTCAGCGTTTTCGAGCGTGGCGCCCAATGCAGACGCGATTTCGGCAAGTTTCATAGTCGGCATATCTCGAGACCGCGGAACTTCGCCGCTGACCAGCACTTCACCCGAACAACGATACCTGACGCGTGTCTTCTGGACGACGGCCGCGGCGCTGGGATTTCTTGTCACCAATGACAGCTATCACGGTCATTTCAGCCAGCGCAGAGCGGGGCACAAAAATCCGTTGCGTGTTGGAGCGAGTATCGGGCGGGATAACGGAAAAGCCATCGGTCCCTTCCTGCAGTAGGTCGTTGGGCATCATGCCCTCAATCGTCTCGTTGTCGCGGAAGCGCAGCCGCACCCATAGTCCTTCCATGCGAGGCCGCGAAGTAAAGGTCTTGCGGGTGAGCGATTCTGAATCACCGAACTCACGAACGAAGTAAACGCCTTTGACCTCGCGCAACTCGATGGAAACCACATTGCCGGCGGTATTCAATAACTCCAGCTTTCCGTCAGCAATGAATGCGGCACTAACGTAACCATTTACGGTGTCGCGATCCATCTTGCGGACGATCACTTTCTTGTGTGTGGTGGACATAGGCCGAATCGAATCGCTCAGCCGATTGTCGCACTTTTACTCGAAATGTGCCCTCAGGAAGCTACCTTGTAGCCAAATCGTCAACTTTTGTGTTATTGTTCGCTGTACGGCGACCCCGGTGCCAAAAATCCCTTAAGTTACGTCGAAAGAGTGAGTTGCAGAGTCAGCAACGATTTTTCAGCCGGTCTTAGGATATGAGGAAGTTCCGATTCCGCGGCGAGAGAAAGAGTCGGTTCAAGCGGCCTGGTGTATTGGGCGCCCTCTAGCCGGGACCTCTTCATTGTTGGAGTTCGCCTTTAGAAACATACACTTAGATGGCAGACTACATCTATAGCATGGAGACCCGGCTCACACCGGACCAACAAAATGGTGTGAACCTGGTGCAGGAAATTGCCCGACATGCGGGGCTGAATCTTTATCTCACCGGCGGCACGATTCGCGACCTCATCACCGGGTTTCCCATCCGCGACATCGATCTCAGCATTCAAGGCAATCCGCTCAAGCTGCAGAGGGAGCTGGGAAAAGCGGGCATATCGGCGCAGGGTGTCGATGAGGAGCTGCGAGTACTTTACCTGCTGATGCCGGGCAACGTACGGGCCGAGTTGAACATGACTCGGGCCGAGGCATATGACCAACCCGGCAAGCCTCCCACCATCGCTTCCGCCACTATCAATGAAGATCTAAGGCGTCGCGACTTTACGGTCAACGCTATGGCTCTGTCGCTGAATCCGGGCTCGCGTGGATTACTGCTCGATCCCTTCAACGGGGTCGCCGACATTGAAGCCAAGGTGCTTCGCGTCCTGCATAGTTATGCGTTTTTGGAAGAACCGGTTCGGCTCATCAGGGCGACACGTCTGAGCGCACGTTTCCACTGGCCCCTGGAAGAGCGCACGCAAGCCCGGTACAACGCCGCCAAAGAGAACAACTACATCGAGAATATCGGTAAGCGGGCCGTCGGTTACGAACTGGAGCAGCTGGCGCACGAAGACGATCCGTTGCACATCATGCGCGCGCTGGATAAAGAAGGCTGGCTGAAGGTGCTGCATCCGCATTGGAGCATGGCCAAAGTCGACGCCGGCGAACTGGGGCAGGTGGTGAAGACGCGCCAGATGATGAACGACCTCGGCTACTCGGTGGAAGCCGGACCGATCGTGATGTACTTCCTGACCCGGCGCATGGGCGACAAGGACACCTCCGAAATCCAGCGCATGATTCCTCGCCGTGATTTCGTGGATAAGTGGAAGCGCTTGGAAAGCGGGGCCCGCGATCTGGCGAAGAAGTTGATCAGCAAGGAGGCGGGCACACCCTCGAGATCATGGAAGGTCCTGTCACACGCCTCAGCGGAGAATATTCTGTTTCTAAGCCTCACCACAAAACAACAGGCGGTCGATCAGAAACTGAAGAACTTCTTCAGCAAGTGGCGGCAGATGAAAGAGAAGTTGCCATTCCCGGAGATGGCAGAATTGCGAATTACGCCTCAGCTCCCGGAATATCCCAAGCTGACGGAAGAAGCTTTCCTGTTGCTGCTCGATGGCAAGCTGCGCTCGCATACGGAGATCATGAACTTCTTGAAGCCGTATGAACCGCCGCCGCCACCACCGCCACCGGCGCCCAGGCGGGGGCGTGGCAAAGCAGCGGCTTCAAAAGGCGTTACACCCGGTGGCGAAGCACCAACTCCGGCGAAGCGGGGACGCAAGGCGAAAGCGACGGAGGCACCAGCAGTCGCATCTGCCCCGGCGCCCGCCATAGCTGCGCCAATTACGGAAACGAAGCCCGCTTCAGGGGCCAAGAAAGCCGTGTCAGCTCCCGAGGCGAAGAAGGTGGCGGCATCCGCTCCTGCCGTCAAGCCTGCAGCCAAGAAGGTTGCATTGACGAAGCAGCTTGCAGCCAAGAAGGCGGCGCCAGCGAAGGCTCCCAAGAAACCAGCGAGACCGGGTGCCAAGAAGGCTGTGCAAGCCAAGAAGGCGGCAGCGAAGAAATCCGTAGCTAAGAAACTCGCAGCCAGGAAGCCTCCGAGGAAAGCGGCGAAGAAGAAGAAATAGTCCTGCCAGTCTTGTTGCGCGGCAGGCAGTGCGCTTGCCAAAGCAATTTCTCTTTCATGTCAATGAGGTGGAAATCCTTCGCCGCGGAAACGAGATCGTTCTGAGAGAACCCAAGCGCAATCTGGGGCGCGCGTTTGCCGCACTAGCGGCCATGCCGAACGACTTTATGTCTCACGGGCGGCAGGACCGACCACCTCAGAAGCGATCACCTTCCCAGCCTAAAGTACATGCTGTGCGTGTGCATATTCCCAGCCGCCGGAAACGGAATCGATCGCTCTGGGGTTCGTGCAAAGATGATCGAAATACAAGCTCAGGCGAGATACGGCTGCAAATTCTGTTCGATGGTGGTTGGGTCGACATCCTCGCCGCGATTGAGCCGCTCCAGGATTTCGTCCACGATCTGCTTGGCCTGGTTGCGCTCGCGGTGTAGCAGAAAGCCGTCGAAAACGTGCTCCCCGCGCATGGCCTCCTGGATCTCGGTTTCCTTGTCGTGTTCTCCGAGTTCCGTGAAATACACCACCTTGTAGCGGCCGCTGTAACTGGCTTCACGATAGATCTCGAACATCACTTTCTTGGTGTCGGTCATCAGGGGCATGGCTAATCGTCTCCGGCCGCCGTCGCAGCTTCCCGTTCGGCTGCTACGTGCGGGAATCCTATCGGAATATCTTCCTGCGCACGCGATTTCTGCGCCAACGGCATACGCAAGGAACGCTCGTATGCCGCGAGCTGCTGTTCCAATTGTTTCGCCGCCTCCGCTTTCTTCGTTAAGGTTTCCTGGTAGCGCTTCAAGAAGTAAGCGATGGTTTCGACACGGATCTTGATGGATCCCGTCGGCTTATTCTCGTCGAGGTCCTTGAAGGAGAAATAGGGCGTACCCGAGTTCTCGATGATGTCCTCGATCACGCTGTAGATAGGCGCGTCGTGTCCGCACTTGAAGTTGCTCATCTCCAGCGCTACCAGGTTCGGATGACGCGCCGTGAACTTCGCCGCCCAGATCTTCTGGTTGGTGCTGGCGGAGTAGGCGTTCTTCCACACGTCGCGAATATCGAGCGCGTGAGTAATAGCGCCGGAGCGGACCTCGTCGCCGAAGAGCCGGTCGAGCAGGTCTTCGTCCGTCGGCAGCAGGCTCTGCGAGAACACCGGATAGCCCAGCTTCTGGAACTCCTCCACGATCTCGTGGTTAAGGCCGGGATCGTGGTGATACACACGGCCCAGCATGACGATGCCCAGGCGGTTCTCACGCTCCAGGCTATCGAGCACCTCGCGAGCGCGCTTGCGCACTCCGCGATCAAAGTCCTCAAAGGCCTTGAAGCCGGCCTCGACCGCTCGCTCGTTCTCTTCTTCGGAGAGCCCCAGGATCGGCGCCCATGTTCGGAACATCTGCAAGGTAAATAGCTTCTTGTCGTCGAGGTTCAGGATGGGATCGAAATACTGAATGCCGTTTTCCTTGAAGACATCGTTCTCTTTGATGAATGCCGCCTTCACCGAGTTCGGCGTCGCCGTCACGGTCGGGCACGCATTGCTGCCATTGCAATTCTCTAGCGGCTGAAGCAGGGTGTCGATCATGGGGAAGAAGATGGCGTCCAGCGGCTTCTTCTGGTGCTTCTGGAAGATCAGGTTGTAAACGTGCGGGATGCCGACCTTCGACGGGAAGCACGGATCGATGGCGCCGCGGCCTGCGCCGGCGCGGTACATGTCCTGGCCGGTGAACTCGGAGTACACCAGGTTCTCGGGCTCGAGGCCCAGGCTCTCGAGATACGCGCTAAACAGGGGCGCGTAGAGGTACATGTTCAGCACGCGCGGCATGCCGATGCGCAAGCTGGAGCGCTTCTTCATCAGCGCGATGCGCTGCTTGGCAGCCGACGTCCAGGCGCGCGTGGGAACGGGATCGGCAACCTTCTGCGGATTACGCGAGCGCCAAACCTCGCGGGCGGCAATGTCCACCAAATTCGGATTGGCGTTCTTGATCGCGTCCAACCCCGCCTTGATGCCGCGCATGGCGCCGACGTCCTCGACCTGTCCTTTTTCGCAGGTGGAGATGATCAGGCGACGTTCTCCGGCTTGCAGCGGGACCTTCGACTTAAACACCGGCAGCGGCGAAGCAGGCTCGAGATGGTCGCCGACATTCACGTCGATGAAGGTGCGCAGGCAATTGTTCTTGCAGAAATAGCAGCGGGTATCTTCGCTCCGCGTGGTGCGATAGCCGATCTTTTGTACCGCATCGAGGCCAATGAAGGTAGTGCGATGGCCGTTCTTGTAGAGACGAATGACCTCCACGCCAGCGCCGATCGCGCCCGATTCGCCGCAGTGCTCGTGTACGATGATCTCGGCTTCGTGGCCGACGCCGTGGAAATGCGAGTGAATGAAATCGACCTCCGACTTTACCGCAGCCAGGTTCTTCTGCGTCCCACCCTGCAAGATGAAGCGCGATCCCAACTTCGCAAGGTTTGGAATCCCGGCGACATAGAGGAAAATGTTCTTCGGCAAGACGTTCGCCAGTCCGGCGAGAATTTCTTCGCCGCGCCAACCCTGCCGCTGAAAGTTCACGATGTCGGACTGCATGAACACCGCGCAGCCGTAACCGAAGATCGGCATGGTGTTGGCCGAAAAAGCGATGTCCGCGTACTCCTCCACCTTGTAACCGAGCGACTCGGCGGTGCCTTGCAGGAAGTAGCCGTTTCCGGCCGAGCATTGGGTATTGAGTTTGAAGTCCTTGACGCGACCGTCCTTCAAAACGATGAGCTTGATATCCTGGCCGCCCACATCCACGATAACGTGGGGATTTTTGTAGAACTTCATGGCCGACTCGGTGTGGGCCACGGTCTCCACCAGCGCGACATCGGCTTTGAGCACGTCTTTCAAAACGTCCTTGGCGTATCCGGTGGTGCCCACCCCGAGCACTTCCAAGGTGGCTCCCTGCGACTCCACCTGCTGGCGGAGCGCGACGAACATGTCGATGGTGTCCTGGATGGGATTCCCGCCCGACAGTTGGTAGGCCTTGCAGAGCACATCGCCGGCTTCTGAGAGCAGCACAGCTTTTGTCGAGGTGGAACCGCCGTCAAGGCCGACAAATCCACGCACCGTCTCGCCGACACCGAACTTCGCGCCGACGAACTTCGGGATCGTGTACTTCTGCTTGAAGCCGGTGAGTTCTTCCTCGGAGGCGCTCAGACCGGCGGCGCCCGATTTCGCCTTCTCCGCTTGCCGGCCGACCGAGATATAGTCCTCGAGACACTCGGTACCCGTGTAGGTTCCGACTTCGGACTCTTCGTCCTTGCCAAACTCGACGGCACCCAGCGCTGCGAAATACTGCGCGTTCTCTGGGACCTTGATCAGGTCTTCCGGCTTGGCGCCTTCCGGAAGCTGGACCTTGCGCTCCTCCCAGGTGCGAGGAATGTTCTGCTGCCATGCCTCCTTCATTCCTCGGATGAAACTGTTCGGCCCTCCCAGCAACAGCACGTGCGGTCGCAAAGTATGTCCGCGGGTCAAGACCGTGAGGTTCTGCAGAACAATCGCGTCGAATAGGGACGCCATCAACTGATCGGGCGGAATACCCTGCTTTTGCAGGCCGTTGATGTCGGTTTCTGCAAACACACCGCATTTGCCTGCGACCGGATGCAGCTTGATGCCGGTGTAGCCCTGGTCGCAGAGTTCTGCGGCAGGAATCTTGAGCTTGGCGTTGATCTTGTCGATGACAGCGCCCGTACCTCCCGCGCATTTGTCGTTCATCGACGGGATTTTTTTCTTGCGGCCGGTATTCCCGTCTTCCTTGAAAACGATGATCTTGGCATCCTGCCCGCCCAATTCAATGACCGAGTTCACCTCGGGGTGCAGCTTTTCGACCGCCAGCGACACGGCGGTGACTTCCTGCACGAACTTCGCGCCGATCAGGTTGGCCAGCGCGCCTCCGCCCGAGCCAGTGATAAAGACACGGCAGTTGTGCGGCGCAATGCCAACTTCCTCCTCCATGCGCTTGAGGAATTCCAGCAACTTCTCCGGCTGCCTGGTTTCGTGACGCTGGTAGTCCTGCCAGATGATCTGGTCGGTTTCGGCGTTGACAATGACCGCCTTCACCGTGGTCGAGCCAACATCCATGCCGACGGTATAGACCGCCTTGAAGCCCGACTGCGCATCCACTTCGCGCGAACGGGCCAAAACGCGCGCGGGAAGCGAGTCTTCAACGGTCGGCGAGCTCAGAAGGGCGTCAAGTTGGACGTCAAGCTTCTGCTCGCCATTACTGCACGAACCGTGTTGGTGAGAATGCGAACCCACTAGTCCTCCCAAAAACCGAACCGGTGATGAAAACCTCAGTCGCCGAAATTTCCGCTAACACCCTGAAAGCCACGCTTGGCCTGCGTGAACAACCAGCGAATCACCCGCTGATCGTTGTAGCAAAACGCCAGGATATGGTTCAGGGTAGAGAAGCAGCTCTTCTGGCACTCTTTCTTCATTTCTTTCAACTGCTTGCTTTCGAACTTGTGGTTCTCGATGGTTCCCCAGTCGTATCCGGCGGAGTACATGGGGAAGCAAGGCGCCAGCGTGCCGTCCACGCGAATAATCAGCGAGTTGTGGCCGGCGCGGCAGTTCCAGTCTCCCAGCTCGCCCTTGATGAATTCTTTCATCTGCGAAAGCCGTTCCACCGAGTTCACCATGTGGTAGCCGGACTTCTGCTTTTCCACCAACCAATCGACCAGCTCGCACACCATGGGATGGTCTTCCTCGCGAATGAACGTCGGGTTGGAGTACAGGTGCTTGAAGTGTGGCTGCTCAGTCATCGGCGACTCGCAGATGTGATAGTCGGTGGCGACGCCGCTCTCGTGCGCCAGTTCCGTTAGCTGCCGTACATCGTCCATGTTGTTGTGACAAATGTTGATGTTGAGGAAGACGCTGTAGCCGTACTTGTACTGCTTTTTGACCAGGTAATCGAAGTACGAACGGATGGGAACCATCGCCTTCGGCAGTCCGGGCTTGACGTCCCATGCATCCACCGCGATGTTGAAAGTGGCGACACCAGCGTCTGCCAACTTGTCAATTACCTGCGGGCGCATCAGACGTCCGTTGGTCGGCAGATAGATCCAGAAGTCTTTCTTCGCCGCGTAGTAGATGATCTTATGGGCGAGGTCGGGACGCAGGAGCGGCTCGCCGCCCATCAGCGCCAGCACCCGGCATCCGGTGTCGTGCAGCCAGTCGATGGATCGCTTGGCCACATCCTCGGTCATGCCGCGGACGCTGTTGTCGAAAGCCCAGCAGTAGTGGCAGTCGAGGTTGCATTTCCACTCATTGAACAGATAGGCAATAATGGGATGAAACTCGCCCGCCATGATTCGCGAACGGAAGAAGGGGAACGCCCACCCTTTCGCCGCGCGGTAAATGTGCTTCACTTTGTATTTGCGACGGCCGTTGTTGGGGAAGAAATCCTCGTCCGCGGCCGACATCAGCTCGGGATACTGCGGGAACACCGGCGTCGGCAGCTTCTGCTCTTTGCCACTCGGAGGCGGTGGCAACAGCCGTGGCTGCTCGGGCGGCTTCATGAGCAGGTCGTGTAGCTGCACATCCAGACGATAGGTCGGGGCAGCCTGCGTACCTTCCGGTGCTTGCACTTCCGGCATGTATGGAGCGACCTTCCTTCCTTTTATCGTTCAACCTGAAAAATCAACCACTAATCGCCATACGCGGCGGCCACCGTCAGTTTCTGCGGCGGAGTCACCGGCACACGCGCCAGGCGTTTCTTGCCGTTCATCAGATCGTTGACATGCAGCACGAAATTCGCAGCCACGCCGGCGTACCCATGAACGTGCGGCACCGGATAAAACAGGTTGCGTAGCTCCGGATGCTTGGCAACGTAGTCCTTGATGTCCTCCAGCCGTTTGCCGGTGGACTTCAACGCCTGTTCGAACTCCATGCGAGCTTTGACCTTGGCCTCACCCAGCGCCATCTGCACGCGGCTGTGGGCGTTGATCTCGCCCTCACCCGAAGTTTCGATGGGCAGGAAGATCATCTCCTTGAAGTGGTTGGCCACAGCCGATTGCACGCCATCCGACTGCGACGACGGCATACAACCGAACGGTTTCAGCGCCAGCACCATGTGGCAGAGGCGGTTCTTGGTGTACCAGACGTTCTTGCCAACTTCGAGATGGCCTTCGCCGCCGCGGGCGAATTCGTTGTAGAACGGATTGGCCATCGCGGCCATTTCCTTCTGGTCCACCAGATGGTGCGCGATGTTGCCCAGCCCCTCCACCACGCGATGGTATTGGCGGGCATAGACGCGCTCGCCAACGCCCCACAACCACTGCTTTCGGCGGAACTTCAACTCGTTCACCGCCATCTTGTGCAACTCGTACCACTTCACTTTCTTGTAGGGAGCGTCGAGCGGCCGGCGGGCAGCGGCGCGCGCCTTGGCCTGATACATCATGTACATCACCCAGGTCCCGATAGGCTCGATCAGCACCTGCGCGCCTTCACGCTCCAGAAACTCGAACATATGGAAGTTGCCATCGCCCTCGGTGATCTGGGCCCAGAACTCGCCGATGATCTTGACCACCGGCTTTACGCGCAGGCGGTCCACCTCGATGGTAGCGAGTTGCTCGCGGACAGCCGCTAGCGCCTCTTTGTACGGGTTGCCGTAAAGCTGCTCGCGAACCTTGCCCAGCGAGTTGACCCACTTCTCCCACTTCTTGCCCTTGTTGGGACGGATCCTCTTCGCCATCCACTCCGGCAAGTCTTCGTGGTCCTCGAACGGCTTGCGATCGCGCAGCAGCGTGCACAGCTTGTCGATGGACGCCTGGAAGACTTCATCTGTCTTGCCCTTTTGGACTTCGAAAGGACGGATGCGGTAGATCATCTCGTTCATGATGTCGCCGAGGTTGAGGGCATTGAACATGCCCATGCCGAAGTCCACCGTGAACTTCAGCCCGGCTTCGCCGGAGGCGGCCTTTACGCCGTCATTCTGCTGGAAGAGTAGTACTCGGAAGCCGTCAAAGCCGGCGTTTTGTAAGGCGAGGCGATACTCCGACTCGTACATGCCGAAGCGGCACGGACCACAGGAGCCGGCAGTAAAGAAGACATGGTTGTTGATGATTTCGTCCTTCGTCATCCCGCGCGCTTCCAGGCTCTGGAGGTACTGCACCAGATTGCCAACCGTGAAGTACGTGGGATTGCACTGACCGTTGTTGCCGTACTCCTTGCCCAGTTGAAACGCCGAGACGTCCGGCACGGGCAGAATCTCGCAGCGATATCCGCAGCCTTCAAACACCGCTTGGATCACGCGCTCGTGTTTCCAGGTCAGGCCACCGAACAGAATGGTCACCTTGCCGCGCTCTTCCGCGGTGAAGGGCCGCTCGGCGGGGCGACGAAAGTGGCGGACGGGGCCACTATCGAGCCCCATCATGCTGGCCAGGCGCGCGCGTTCCTGGGCCAGCTTCCGTTGAATCTCCTCTTCGGAGTGAGGGCGCGTCAATTCATCTACGGGGAAATCGATGCGAGTCACGCGTATAGTAACCTTCCTTGGTCAGAAGAATGGATTCTCGGTTGCTTTTCTCCGTTGCCTCTTGTCCATTGTATTCTCTGGTGCTTGCGGCGAGGAGGGACACACGGGAAGCGTGAGGATTGCAGAGATGGCCGAAGCGGGTGAAAACTCTCACAGCAAAAACTATCTTTGCAAAATCGGACTACTTGCTGAGAACACCGATGAGCGACAAGAGACTTGCGCTGCCGCTCTCCCCAGTACTTTCAAGGTTATGCAATTGACCGCACAGATTCAAGGGGAATAAGAAAATTGTTGGTAATTAATTTGCTCGGATTCGGCACCTCCGTGCTAGTGAAAAATAAGTGCCGTTACTTGGGTCAGCAGCGATTAAAACCGGCCTCCAGATAGGCTTCGGACAAGCAGCGAGTCTTTTCTAATCGAAGAATGAGCCTGAAGGAAGCCTGAGCGGGTGGCCGAGGAAAGCTCCTTTCAGGGTTTGAATTTAAAAAACAGTCTAGCAGTCGTCGAGGCGGTGGGAATGTGGGAATCGCGAAGCGATTTCCAAGGGGGGTGCGAAACCCGCAGGGTTTTGCACCCCCCGTCATTGTGTGCCGTGCATGTTCGACAGTTTGAGGGTGAGAGTCCCTTATCCAACCTGATGGAGGTGAAGGATTAGCGAAGCGCAAGGGCGTCGTCGCGAGGCGAGGTCTGAAGGAAGCGTGGAGCAAAAGCGTGTGCCGATGGACAAGAACCGGATAAGAGGCCTGCGCTCGCGGGCGAGTTGGCAATGAGCAGCAAAGCCCATATCCATCAAGGCGAGCGGAGGTAAATCTGGCGGTGGTGCGCGGAAGGCGGTCGAACTTACCACGGGAGGTCTGTTGCATGTCGTGGATCCACGACTGGAGAAGAAGTGATTCTTCTTGAACGCGCAACAGAAGTCAGCAGAAGGCATAGTAGTCCGGGAGATCGGACGAAGGCCTGAACGATAGGAGAGGCAAGTACGTGGCACGACTCAAGGGGGCACAGCGGCAGAAGAACCAGCTTGAGCTGGCCTTCGGAGAAGGGATGAAGAGTGAAGCTCGGAGTCCGTCTGTTGAAGGGACCGAAGCACCAGTGGCGAAGTGCAGTCCAGAACGCCTGGCTCCGGATGAGCAGTGGATGGAGAGAGTCTGCCAGCGAGAAAATCTCTGGCAGGCGCTCAAGCGTGTGAAGGGAAACGCAGGCAGTCCGGGCATCGACGGAATGACGGTTGATGATCTGACGGACTACTTGAAGCAGCACTGGTTAACCATCCGGGAACAACTGTGGAGTGGGACCTATCAACCGCAGCCGGTACGACGGGTGGAAATCCCGAAGCCGGACGGAGGGGTGCGAAAGCTTGGCATCCCAACGGTGCTGGATCGACTGATCCAGCAGGCAGTGATGCAGGTCCTGCAGCGTAGTTGGAACCACACTTTCTCTGAATCGAGCTACGGGTTTCGTCCCGGACGCTCGGCGCATCAGGCAGTCGCGCGTGCCCAGCAGCATGTTGCGGCGGGGTACCGTTGGGTGGTCGATCTCGATCTGGAAAAGTTCTTCGATCGAGTCAACCACGACAAACTGATGAGTCAGGTTGCAAGGCGGGTAGGAGATAAGCGTCTTCTGCAACTGATTCGGAGCTGGCTCAAGGCGGGTGTGATGGAGAACGGGCTCGTAGGGCCGACGGAGGAAGGTACGCCACAAGGTGGACCTCTTTCGCCGTTGCTGTCGAATCTTGTCCTTGATCAACTCGACCGCGAGTTGGAGCGACGAGGGCATCGCTTCGTTCGTTACGCGGATGATTGCAACATTTATGTCCGCAGTCGGCGAGCGGGCCAGCGACTGATGGGAGGGCTCACAAGACTCCTCGAAGGCAAACTCAAGCTGAAAGTGAACCGGGAGAAAAGTGCTGTGGCACGACCGTGGGAGCGGAAGTTCCTCGGGTTCAGTTTTACGAACGGAAAGTTGCCGAAGCGCCGAATAGCGCCCAAAGCCATGTTCCGGTTCCAAGCTCGAATCCGAATCCTCACTCGTCGAACCCGTGGCATCAGCCTCGAAACCATGGTTCGCGAGTTGGGCCGCTACCTGCAGGGCTGGCAGGGCTATTTCGGCTTCTGCCAGACCCCGACCGTGCTGGAGCGTTTCAATAAGTGGATTCGACGTCGTTTACGCTCTGCTGCCTGTAAACAATGGCGAACAGGGAAAACACGATACGCTCGATTGCGGCAGCTCGGTCTAAGTCATGATCTTGCGGCTCGCACGGCAGGGCAACAGTGGGGTCCGTGGCGGCTTAGCCGCACACAAGCCCTTTCTTATGCCATGCCAACCACTTACTTCGACCGCTTGGAACTCCCCTCGTTACGCTGCACGCCCGGCGCATAAACCTAGCGAACCGCCGTGTACGGACCCGTATGCACGGTGGTGTGACGGGGAAAGCGAGTGATCGCCTACCTATGTCAATTCCACCGCCCTTTCTGCCGCGAGCTTCATTTTTTTCCGAAGCCGGCAGGCCGCAATTGCTCGAGGAGTTTGCGTTTGGCTTGCTGCATGCGC
>Ga0208034_1000198_pt1 | contig 55909 bp, 36 predicted proteins | sample June2015DPH_8_10_FD_184699 | JGI IMG/M metagenome (GOLD analysis project Ga0208034, IMG submission 184699) | Peatland microbial communities from SPRUCE experiment site at the Marcell Experimental Forest, Minnesota, USA - June2015DPH_8_100... | ecosystem: Environmental > Terrestrial > Soil >...
GGCTTACTGGAAATCGCCGTATCGGCAATGCTCCGGCCCGCCAACCTGGTCCAGCTACCTTACGACTCTCGGGCCGGAGCACTGCCGATACAGCCCTAATGATTTCCCAACAGATATACCGCATTTATGCCTCGGAGTGCGCAAAAAGTTCTTTCTAAGCCGAGCCCAGTAAGCTGCAAGGAAACGGACTCAGAGGGTCAGTTCCGGGTTGGCCGTCAAACCCGGCCCAAGTGCGACCGTCACCCGTCCGCCCGTACCACAACACCGTACATAGAGGCTCTACAGCAGGGTTCGTGTCGATTAATGCATTGGAGCGGTTGAAAGTCAGAGGACATCTGTTGCACTCCTATGGCCGAGTACTCTGAAAGAAATCCGCCGCTCATCCTTGGGCGACCTTCCTACTGCCCGCGTGTTTCTGAATCACCGAGGACATATCGAGGTCCACACTTGGCGGACGGGCCACAACTTAACCATCACAGATGCCCGGGTTGTAGTGAGGTCGCCTTCCCTACCATGAACTGTTAAATACCATCCGCTGTGGACCTCCTATTGGCTAGCCGCGTCCGCGCGCGCCAGGGCCTCATCGATTTGCCACCGTATTTCTTTCTGCGGTTTGATGTCCCCGATTTCTCTCACTCGTGCTGTTTCCTCCGCGTCGACGAGGGGGATGTCTACTGGAATAGGAGAGATGGTGTCAGTGAGATCATTTTCCAGCTTGTTTCGACCGGATAGCCATAGAGAGCGGACTTTCTTCAAAATCTGGGTACCAAATCCAGGTTGTGCAACACATGCAGGCGCAATGCCCATTTCGCAGTCGTGACAAGCCTGTCCAGAAAGTACCCGATCCAGAAGATAGCGGTTATAGCGCAAGGCGTAAATCAGCGCCGCGTAGTAAGAGCGGACAGCGCCGTCCTGATCTGGTTTGCTCGTGAGTTTGAAACCTGGAGTGTCGTGCATAGGTTTGTAAGACTTGGCGTACCCTTCCAGCAAATGTAAGCACGCCAAAACATCGTTGTATTCATAGGCCTCGGCTAGCCCACGCGAGGCCTGGAAATGGTGGCAAAAGCTCTGGTCATCTTCCAGCCAGTAGCTTATTCGAGCGCGCCCAGCCATCGCAATAGAACGGAAATAGAGACGCCCGACTGGGTCTTCATCAATGGTTGTCCGATAAAACTGGTCCGCTTCTCGAAGCAACCGGACTCTCTCGGTGCCTGAGGCAAGCAAAGACCTCGCTTGGCTCAGTTGACCCAGCCAGACGGTCACTTCCGGTAAACCCACAAAATCCAGGATGTCTTTCTTCAGAGCGTAGGATTCTAGCAGCAGGCCTTCTGCACGCCGCAGCTCTCCGCAGCGCAGGAGGATAGACCCCCAAAAGCCGAGAAAGCTCGCATAGTCTCTCGACCGATGCTCGCGGCGGGGTTTGAAGTACTCGTCGTTCAGCCTCGTGAACAACTCCTCTGCTTTCGCGTACTGGTCTTGCATTCCCAATGAAAGCGCCAGGTCTTTCTGAACGATCATAGCGGGCTGCTTTAAGTCAGCTTTCTGAAAGTAGCCTATGGCCTCATGCGCGGCGGCAGCGGCTTCCTGCAGCCGGCCAGACCAAATGTAAACCCAAGGGGTAAGGCCTAGCCTGACCTTCAGGAAGTCGCTTTGTGGCAAACGACGGAGGAGATGCAGACCGTCTGAGTGGCTGCGGTAGGCATTCTTCCAATCCCCGAGAATGCCGAATGTATCCTTCATATCGCTGAGAGTGGAGACCATTCCCACCACGTAGTTCCGGCTCTCGAACGCGGAGTATTGCGCATGTAATTCTTTGAGGGCTAGATCGATCCGTCCGAAGTTCCTGTGTAGCTGCGCTAGCTGCGCGTGGGCGAAGATCAGCCTCGTGTCGAGTTCTCCCCCGACTTCGAGGCTCCGACGCAAGAAGGCCTGGGCAGCTAGTGCCGCTCCCTCGCTGGCAAGTCTTGCTGGATCGCGCGCGATTATCGAACCCGTATCGAAGTTAGCGTACGCCCGCAACTGTGGGTCGCTGCCTGGAGAGTCGACCAACTCTCGATAATCCGCTTCGGCCTCCAGGGTGTGACCGCTTAATTCCTTGAGCCGCGCGTGATAGTATTTCACCCACAACCTGCTCCTTTCTTGCTCAAGGCGGCAACTCATGACCATCCCCAACACATCTTGAAGTGGGTATCTCAACCAAGACTCGGCGTGCTGCTCGGCAAATTGGCGGAATTTGTCAATCCCTGAGCGCTCATCCTCACAGATGGAGTGATACATCCATTCCATGAGCAGCCGGTCAGTGTCTTTACGCCCGGACTGGTCCAGCAAGCCCTTGTAGAATTCGCCGGCCTGCCTGTGGAGCTGCACGTATTCCGCTGGCCTCGTCCTTCGGAGTTCACCGTCCACCAATTCCCGGATGGTATCGTTCATGGCCCACCCCTCGACACGCTCTTCAATGAAGGGCCAGCGGCGAAGGGTGGCGTAGAGTTCGTCCTTCTTTTGTCCCGCGGTTGCGGGGCGCAATGCGTACAGCGTCTCCTCGTTGAAAGACCGCAGAACGGCAGCACAAAGGAACGTCTGCTGCCAGTTTTCGTCCGGAATTTCGTTGAGCAGGGATCGCACGATGTTACGCGTGACCTGTGGCTCGACGCTACGGAAGCAGACTCCCTGTGGGAGCAGGTCAACGGCCATCGTTGCTGCCGAGGGCAGGCCTTTGGCAAACCGGACGATATTGTCGACTTCCTCACTCTCGAGCCGTCGGCTGCCATGGCTGACAAACAACGAATAGCGCTCAACCAAAGTACGGATATCTCCGTCTTCCATGGGATCAATCTTCAGCAGCTCGGCGTGTCCCCTCCATTCCGGCCAGTGCTGGCCCCATTCGGGGAGACTTTTCCCGGCAATGTTCGTCAAAACGCTAATGGGAAGTTGGCGGATGAGTACGCTGATATCTCGCTCAAACGGTTGAACGCGTTCATATTGGTCGAGCAAGAGCGCGAGCCGCCGTCCCAGCTTGAGTGAGTGGAGATCTTCGGCGAACGCCTCGATGAATAGGTCTGCCGGGTGCGCAAGCAGTCGCCAATCCGATTCCGACATTTTCGCCCTCAGATAGTCGAGAATGACCTTGGCCCCGGATTGCGAGGCGTCTTGTACAGCCGATGACAATACGGCGCCACCGACCATTTTCGTGAGCAAGCCAGCACTTAGCCCGGCCATTTTCGCGACTTCGGGATCGGCACTTTTCTGGGTAACGTCGTTCTTCAATCGGGTATACTTCTTGAGAGTCTTATTGAAGTGCGGCAAATCGATATCCGCTTGCGACAGCCCCTGCTGCCACTCTTGCAGGAGCGAAACAAAATCGGCTTGCTGCGCTAGCCCGGCGAGGGCGACGGGTATCCTCGTCTGGTGGCAATACAACCGATTCTTCCGCAAAATAGTGGACTTCCCAACCAATCCTTCGCCGTAGTAAACAAGAATCCTGGGCGAATCGGGATCAATGACCAAACTTTCGAATTTCGCACAGGCCTCCTTTGCGTCTGTAAAAAACTCGTCCAGCCTCGAATCCTCCGGAAAGCGCTTTCGCCAGACTTTTAGCCGCGACGCAGTAAGCCTTAACATGGTGTGGATTATACCAGCACGTTCGCGAGACCGCGGCGGCGTTTTGGTCTTGTCGATTTTGGCCTCGCCGCGACCAGATTAGCGATCGCGGGGCCCGGGAATGAGAGAGGTTCGGTTCACGAGCGTCGATAAATGCGGTGATCGTGGCGTGTGGTCGTGGCGTTGACAGGTCACATAAATCAGCCTTAACATAACCACTCCAGACCAAGGAGGTACGCAATGATCTGCCCTCTCTGCGGTAACGCTTTGACTGAGAGCTTCTGTGCCCGGTGCGGCGCCGATACTGGCGGACTCGATTCGGGCTTATCGCCATTCGAGCACGACGCCCGTCGTCTGCGCGAGATGGAATTTAACGACGTGGTTCAGAAGTTTCGGAGCACGATTCAGCGGATGCCGGACCGGTACGTCCTATACGGCAACGGGGCAATCGGATCCGATTTATTGTAATGCGAGCTGTCTGGACCTTTTGGACCAAACCCTTCCTTGCGAACGCCTCCTGGGGCTGGCTTAGCGAGCGACATCATCTGTTGTCGTGGATTCTGTCTGTTGAAACGGCCCGCCACCACTTTCCAAGTATTTGTCTCTACACCGATTCGCACGGTGCGTATCTCCTCGTAGATCGTTTGGGGTTGCGCTTCGACACAGTCTCCACCGCGCTAGATTCTCTTCGGCACTACGATCCCAGGTGGTGGACACTCGGCAAGCTGCACGCCTATCGTAGCGAGACTAGCCCGTTTGTCCATATTGATAGTGATGCCTATCTGTGGAAGGCCATTGATCCATCTATCATTGCGGGCGACCTGTTTGCACAGAACGCCGAGTATTTCTCGCTGGGGGCCTCGGAGTTTTACATGCCAGAGGTGCTCGAATCCTTCCTCCTTAAGCGCGGCGGCTGGTTGCCCACGGAGTGGCTGTGGGCACGAACGGTTTTTGGAGCGTGCCAGAAGGGAATCGCCTGTGGAGTATTCGGGGGTCAGAACCTTGCTTTTATCCGATACTATGCGGAATTAGCATTTCGGTTGATCACGGATAGCCGCAATGCAGCCCTGCTCCCAAATGTCCCGCACAAAGCACGACACGCAATCCTCCTCGAACAGTATCTTCTTTCTGCATGCGTGGACTATCATCACGGCCGAGAGGGTTCACCTTTCAAAAACTTGACTGTCAAATTCCTTTTCGACTCATTCGAAGATGCGTATTTCGACGCTGGGCGCATCGGCTTAACGCACCTTCTGGCAAATACGAAGAAGGACCCAATCTTAATGAGGCGCCTTGAGGATCGAGTCGCACAGAACTACCCCGACTTGTACGATAGGTGTTTGTTAGTCTCGGGACGCTAGCCAAGGCTTAATCCATCGATTTGGGGCGCACGAAGTACTGAGTGGGAAAGTCAATCCGCGTTCATTTGGCTTCAACCTAGCCAGCTTTCCCAACAGGTGAAACAGAGTTCGCGTTTACCGATGCGCCCTGCGAGGCGCTTCCGTTCAGCTGCGAACCCCTATGACGTATCGCCAGTAGAGAGAGAACCTTTCTACCCAGCTAGACTTTTCGTACTGGGTCCTGGAGGAATAGTTGGGCCGCCGCACACGAATCGGCCCAAACGGTCGCTTTTATGGAGAGTGTGGCACACCGCACAGTGCGAATGGATAGCTGTTGATAACAGCCCTTCCCACAAGCAATCGGCGAATAGGTTCTCACTGACGTAGGGTTTACCGATTCCCCGCCACTTGGACGCATCAAGTCGCCTAGCCGTAGACGTGGTCTGCGCTGTAATCTTTGAGGGTCTCCTGCGGGGGCGGTCCGTTCAATGCGTACAAACTCCAGCGCCGGGCAATGGCCCGGCAGGTGCCGCCCTAAAGGACGGCGCTACAAGTACCCTTACTTGCGACGCAGCCCATTAGGTGGTGGAAAAAATGAGCCACCAAGACACCAAAACACCAAGATAAACTACTTCCAGGAACATTTGCGACAACATGTCTCTTGACAAATCGACGCCAGTAGTGTAGCTTAGATGTGTGATGAAGTCCTGGCGATGCATGGGTCGTGCGAAAATCTCCCTCCCTGACGACCGCGCTACGAAAATCACCCCAAGAGATGTTAAATATGAAGGAACCTCCGGGGATGTGTATGAAAACACAGGAGAGGGCGACAAACTGTCCGGCGAAAAACCAGCTCTTTTCACGAAATTGCACACTTTGAGAGCTCTTCAACACGAATCTGACAGGCCTCGTGGCCGAAAATGCAGCATTGCAATGGTATCTTGCATGGCATAATGCATTCGCGCGGGCAATAACGAATTCCCTGACGAGAGGCGAAGGTTGGAGTCGAAACACGAAAACCCGGTAGGCGCAACCCCGGTGGCGGGTTCTGAGCTTCCCGGCGCTCCGTTGAGCGACCGGGCCGCAACTCTCGGGCTCGTGGTAATCCTGGCCGTGGTTTTTCTGGCTTACGCCGACTCTCTGTGGTTCCAGTTCGTTCATGACGACAGCTTTCAGATCTTGGGGAACACGTGGCTGCGGTCATGGAAATACTTGCCTCGGTATTTTACTCGCGACGTTTGGGCCTTCGAGCATCCCGTTTTTCGCGGCACCTTTTATCGGCCGATTTTTCTGGTGTGGTTCAGGCTACAATACCTGGTTTTCGGACCGAACCCGTGGGGATGGCACCTTTGCACGGTCCTTTGCCATGTCGGAGTTACGCTGCTGGTCTACTACACGGCGGTCCGCTTGGTGAAGGACCGGCTCGCCGCCCTCTTCGCCACCCTGATTTTCGGACTGCATCCCACCCACGCAGAGGCTGTGGCCTGGGTTTCGGGGGTCACCGAACCCCTGTTCGCATTATTCCTGTTCGGCTCCTACCTTTGCTATCTCAAAAAGCGAACCGATCCCGCGCGCGGGCGAGGTTATCTGGCCACATCGCTGGCGCTGTATGCGCTGGCTAGCCTTTCCAAGGAGACGGCAGTCATCCTTCCTTTTGTCATCTTTGCCTGTGAGGTTCTCTGGAGCGAGCGGACAGCCCCTTCATGGTGGCGCATCTGGGTCCTACGTTCCGTGGATGCCTCTAAGGTCGTTGCTCCCTACCTGGGGCTTTTCGCCATTTACCTGGTGGCACGGCTCCTGGCCTTGCAAGGGTTTCAGAATACGAAAGAGGCGCATTCCTATCTCAGCATGTTCCTGACGTGGCCGTCGGTGCTCTGGTTCTACCTTCAGCATTTGGTCTGGCCCTCCCGCCTCAGTCCTTTCTACGACCGTGAGTTTTACTCCCATCTGGATATTCGGAACGTCTTACTGCCCGCCATACCAGTCCTGATGGCGGGTGCGGGCCTGTGGTTTTGGGCCAAGCGGTCCCCCAAGGCGGCGGTTGCCGCGATCTGGATGGTGGTACCCATTTTGCCCGTCTTAAACTTGCGGGCATTCATTGAAGGCCATCTCGTTCATGACCGTTATTTGTACCTGCCATCGTTTGGGTTTGCCATGCTGGTGGCCGTGGGCCTGCGGCATTTGAAACTTGGGTCGAGCCGGCTTTTGGGACAACCCGTCCTCCAACTCGGAATTGCGGCAATAATCGGATTGGCGCTGGGCTTGGGGGTGGTTCAGGCCACAGCCTGTTATGCCACCGAGACCACGTTCTTTACCTATGTCACTTCCATGTCGTCCGAAGGTCACAAGTCCAATATGAATATGGCGGGAATCCTCGGGCGGCAGGGCCATTTGGATGAGGCCATCAAGATGTACGAGGAAATCTGGCCAACTCAACCGGACAATTGGGATGTCAACTACAACCTCGGCTATGCCTACTATCTGACCGGGAAGCTTACCGAAGCCGACCGCTACTTGAGCCGAGCAGTGCAAATCGACGCGAGCCGGCCGAATGGCTTTTTTTACCTGGGACTGACAAAGTTGAAGCTGGGAGACATCAACGCTGCCGCCGCCAACGTGCAGCGCGCGGTGATGATTCGGCCCGACGCGGATCATTACCATTTTGCCCTGGGCGTTATTCTCAAATTGCAGGGAAATCTTCCCGCCGCGCTGTCAGAGTTCCATCAGGAACTGGATCTGGACCCTACTAACACGTCCGCCCGGCAGCAGGCCGAGGAAATCGAAGCAGGGCAAACGGCTGGACAGAAGGGCACCTCTCCGGGCTCAAGGCCTTCGCCTTCAGGCTCAAATGGTTACTGACCTAAATGCACGCGGCCCACATGTCGAAAATGAAGGTTGATCCGGCTATGTTGATGAAAACAAGTAAGAGCCGGTTTCAGGTGTCAGGTGCAAGGCGTCAGGAGCTTGGCGCTAGAGTTTTTCTCTCGAGCGCAGGGCGTCTGGTGCAGGGAACTGTGCAAGATGAAGGTTGATCCGGCTATGTTGATGAAAACAAATATATTGACAAATTGTCAACTAAAGGCGCGGCCCACGATCAGGGGGTAAGCGGCGCACTGATACCGGATGTCCTTTCCTAAAACGACTTATCTGCCACATCCTAAGGCTCCCTCATACGGATTGGCGGTGGCATTGGCGTCGCCACCCGAGTTAGCCGCAAACCCCAGGCATACAATCAGATGGGGGATGTGGGTACGATTCAGCCCAGAGAGGCTGCAGTTGGGCCGTGTAGCTCGGACGGAAAATGACGTGAATTGTCTGCCCATTTCGACAAAAAGGGGCACACCCCTGTGCCCGGACGGGCGGTGTGTCGGTGCCATTTTCAAGGCTTTTTCTAACCTAATGAAAATAAAGCAGAATTTTAAGAGCCGTCAGGAGGGTGGAGTGGCACGTTGGAAGGCAAGTTGCCTTATCAAAGGACGAGTATTGCCTGGAAATTTCCAAGTGGTGACTTAAATTACTGCGGAGGATTGAATGAAAAAGAGTTCCAAGGGCTTCTCGCTTATCGAGCTGTTGATCGTCGTGGCGATCATCCTGATCATCGCGGCGATTGCCATCCCCAACCTGCTTCGTTCGCGGATCGCTGCAAACCAAGCCTCAGCCGTGGGTTCACTGCGGACCCTGAATACTGCCGAGATCACTTATTCGTCAACCTATAACGTTGGTTTCACTTATAGCTTGTCCTATCTGGCCCCGACAGCTAATGCTACAACCAACCCAACTTCGACCGCTGCTGGCCTTATTGACAGCGTCTTGGCCGGCGGTGCCAAGAGCGGATACAGCTTCACGTATACCCCCGGCGCCAGTGACTCCACCGGGCGCATCAATACTTACTCATTTACGGCAGTCCCCATCACGACATCGACTGGCACAAACTACTACTTCACAGACCAGTCCGGCGTGATTCGTCAGAATTCGACGGTGACTGCTACTTCCACCGATTCACCGATTGCTGGCTAAGCGTTTCAGGGACACGGAAAGCTTTCCGGAAGGGGAGTCGCATGACTCCCCTTTTCTTTTTTCGGTATAATGCGCCAGGGACTTGTAACGCGGGCGCCGAGATGGTACGTTGAAGTGGATAGCGTTCATCTCGTCAATGGTTTAGAGTCATGCATGCCATCGAAATCAACGCCCTGACAAAAGAATATCGTGTGGGGTTCTGGAAGTCGCGGATTAAACGCGCTTTGAATTCCCTGATCCTCCAGGTGGAGTCGGGCGAAGTCTTTGGCCTGTTGGGCCCGAATGGGGCGGGGAAGACCACCACCCTCAAAATCCTCTTCCGTTTGGTTTTTCCCACTTCCGGCACGGCGCGAATCCTGGGCAAGGAACTGAATGACACCACGATGCACCAGCGAGTGGGCTATCTCCCCGAGCATCCGTACTTTTACGATCATTTGACGCCGGACGAGCTGCTTAACTACACGGGTAGGCTTTTCGGGCTAGGCCGAGATGCTCTGCGCCGCCGCGTCAATCAACTCTTGGAGCAAGTGGGCCTCACCGAGTCGCGGCACGTCCCGCTCCGGCGGTTTTCGAAAGGGATGGTGCAGAGAGCGGGCATCGCGCAAGCACTGATCAACGACCCGGACGTGGTTTTCCTCGACGAGCCCATGACGGGCCTCGACCCCATCGGGCGCCGCGAAGTGCGCGATCTGGTTCTTCAACTGCGCGAGGCAAGGAAAACCGTATTCTTCTCGACTCACATTTTGTCCGATGCGGAGACCCTCTGCGACCGCGTCGCGATCCTGAACCGTGGCCAACTCCAAGGCTGCGGTGAACTTCGCCAAATCTTGAGTTTGGGGGCTTCCGTGACCGAGTTGATTCTCGAGAATCCCCCGGACAGGGTTTTGGAAGAGCTGCGACCTTTGGTTTTCTCCATGGTGCGGACGGGGGATCGAGTCCGCCTGGAAATCCGTGAGGAGGCCAGCACCGAAGAGGTTCTGGCCATTTCATTACGCGGCAAGGCAAAGGTGATTTCCCTGAATCCGGTCAAGATGTCGTTGGAAGATTACTTCATGGCTAAAGTGTCCGCAGCCAATTTGGCGTCGACCGTGCCGCTTGGTACCTATGATGGATAGGTAGGGATTGATGGGTCGGATTTTGACCATCGCGCTGGGGGCCTTCAAAGAATCCGTGCGCGAACGTGTCCTCTACAACCTGATTGTCTTCGCTTTCCTGATGATCGGCGCGGCGGTCCTTATGGGAAGCATTTCCGTGGGCGTCGAGCAACTCATCCTGGTCAATCTGGGCCTCGGAGCCATTTCCGTGTTTGGCCTTCTGATCGCAATCTTTATCGGAATCGGTTTGGTATCAAAAGAGATCGATCGTCGGACGATCTATAACATCCTTTCGAAGCCGGTCAGCCGGGCTGAATTCATCCTGGGCAAATATGCGGGGTTGCTGTTGACACTTTTTGTCAATACCTCCATCATGACGGCGGGCTTTTACTTGGCGTTGGCCATCCAGAAAAAGGGCTTGGCGCTCCAAGACTTTTCCCTTCTGACTGCGGTGTACTTCATCATGCTCGAACTGGCGGTCGTGGTGGGCATCGCGATTTTCTTTTCCTGCATTTCTACGTCGATCCTCTCTGCGGTCTTCACTTTTTGCCTCTTTGTCATTGGCAATTTTTCGAGTGACATCCGCTGGTTCGGCCATGAAAGCGGCAGCCCGCTTCTGGAAAAGGCGACGGCTGTCCTTTACTACATTTTGCCTAATTTCAGCGATTTCAACGTCATCGATCAGGTGGCGCACGGGGTGAGAATCCCTGGTGTGCTGATCACGGCAAACACCTGTTACGCCCTGCTTTACATCGCCATCCTACTTTCAGGAGCCGTCCTTATCTTCGAGGAGCGGGAGTTTCGATGACATTTTGGCGTCTCGAAACTCGGCAAAGAGGGTGGACGCGACCGCTATGCCTCTTGATTGTCGCGGGCGGCTTGCTAAGCCTCTATCCGCTTCAAAAGGGCATTGACAAACAACTTGGCTCGGCCCAAAACCAACGTGAGGAACTCATCTTCTTGCCATCGGAAGCCAGGTTTTCGCGGATCAGCGGGGGATATTCGGGCTTATTGGCCGCCATCTACTGGACCCGCGCGGTGCAATACTATGGACGTCACCGCCTAGCCCACGCCAAGGAGTTCAAGCTACTCGGGACTTTGCTGGACATCGCGACCAACCTTGACCCGCACCTCTTGATCGCCTATCGCTTTGGGTCGCTCTTCCTGGCGGGAAAGCCGCCGGAAGGCGCCGGGGACCCGCAGCGGGCCATTTACCTGCTGGAACGGGGGATAGTAAATAATCCGGATTATTGGCGGATGTGGGAGGATTTGGGGTTTATCTACTACTGGGACATGAAGGACTACGCGCACGCGGCCAGGGCATTTCAAGCGGGAAGCGAGCAGCCCGGCGCATTGCCTTGGATGCGCGTGCTTGCCGCCTCGGTGGCGGCGCAAGGGGGCGAAATTCAAACCTCGCGTATCCTTTGGGGGGAAATTGGCCGCTCGGCCGGGAACGATTCCATCCGTCATAGTGCGGAGATTCATCTCGCTGCCCTTGATGCCCAGGAGGCTTTGAGAAAGCTCGACGGATTGCTGGTCCTTTACAAGCAGAAAGCGGGGAAGGAAGCGCACTCCATGCAGGATCTGGTTGCGGCTGGCTACTTGCGACGGACTCCGCTTGACCCCTCAGGGGTGCCTTTTGTCGTCGGGCCAGACGACCGCGCCGCGCTGGACCCGAAGACCCGAGTTGATTTGGCATTAGTGCAGTAGAAGCGCCGGGCAGGCGTTGAAGGAGTCAAAGAAGTTGAAGGGGTTGGAGAAGTTCCTTTTTCAACTTTCTTATCCTCTTCAACTCTTCGACTTCGTATTTTAGCCAAGCGTTCGTTTGCAAAAGGGTAAAGGTGACCTCGCGTGGAAGTCATACAATTCGCTTTTTGGGAAACGGTCAAGGTTTTGGGACTGGTTTTTCTGGGGCTGGTTGCCTCCAAATCGGTGGCCGCTCTTGCGGTACGGCAGGCTTGGATAAAGCCCGCTCTCTACGCGCTCATCCTGGCTTTAGCAGGGGTGGGGGCGTGGGAAGCCGGCAACGATGTTGCCGCACAAGTTTACAGGTCGAGCTCCAGCAACAACCTGAGCCGCGGGGAACTGGTAAAAGGCTATTCCAACGCCCTCCAGGCCGTCAGTTTGCGCCCCAACAACCTAAACTACTGGCGCGCCCTGAGGCAGAGCAAAGTCCTATTGGGCCAGCTCCAGTCGGCTCTGGACGACGAGCCGGCTATGCGGGCCTTGAGCAACGGCGACATGGATGAGGTGGACGAGTACGAGTTCGCGCTCTACTCGTACTTTCTGGGTCAGTACGACAAAGTCGTGGCCACCACCTTGCGCCTGATTCGCCAAAACCCTGCCTACGCCGCGCCCTATGTCTTGCAGGGTCTTGCTTACACGGCGGAAAAAAAATATCCCGAGGCGCAGCAGAGTTTCCTCGGGGTGCTTCAGATTTTTCCCAATAACCAAGCCGCCGTCGAGGGCTTGGCGCGCGCCTTTTATCTTGGCGGCGATCGCCAGCGAGCGCTGGCAGTGCTCGATGAGACGGCGAAATTCCCCTTCCCTCCGCCCGCGCGGGAGAGATTTGAGGCGCTGAAAGGTCTCTATGACCAGTAGCCCGCGCCTCACGTTCTACGTGCGGCTGGAGGACTTGGTTGCCCTTACGTTCTTTCTCCTCAACCTCCTTCTCCGAATCGTCTTTCGCGGCCTGCAAGGCTCCAACTTCAGCCCTGCCGATGTCCTCATCATCATTCCGGCGGTAACGCTGCTGCTCGCCAAGGAAATGGTCCATTACTTTATAGCGGGGCGGGCCGCCCCTGCGACCGGGAGTGAGGGGCCTTGGGATTTTGTTCGGCCGTTTTGGGGAATCCTCCGTGATTGGTTTCCCTTCCTCATCATTCTGCTGATGTATTACACCCTCTGGGGCGATGCGACATTGCTGATCGTCACTACGGACCGCGACCGGGCTTTGATGGCGCTCGATCAACGGCTTTTTGGATTTCAAGCCAGCTTGGTCTTGCAAAGGATCATCTCCCCCGGAATGACGGCTTATATGAACTTTGCTTATTTCTTCCACGTCATCAACATTCCTATCGTCGCTTGCTTTGTCTATGCGTGGCGCGACCGTGCGCGTTTTCGCGAAATGATGAGCGGCCTGATGGTGGTTTCCTTTCTGGGACTGCTGGGTTATCTTCTGGTCCCCGCCATTGGTCCAATGTATACCTTGCGCAATCAATACACGGTCCCGCTGAGCCATTCAATCTGGATGTTTAACCGCGATGTGGATTTCATGGACTTCGCCCGCATTAGCCGCGATGTCTTTCCCAGCCTCCACGTGGCGATTTCATTTGTGGTTTGGCTTTATGCTTATCGCAATTCCAAGAAACTCTTTTGGATTCTCTCGCCGCTGATCCTCAGCCTTTGGTTCTCTACGCTCTATCTGCGCTATCATTACCTGATTGATGTCGTGGCGGGATTGATCCTGGCGCCGGTTTCCTATCTGCTGGGAAATTGGCTTTACCACCATTGGGGTGATATCCCGGTTTCGGTGGCGATCCCCGCAAGCTGGGTGGAACGCCTGCCCTGGCTTTCCAAGCCGCCCGAGTTGGGGAAAAAGGTGGGGGGCGGCCGATGAGCGAGCCTGGCTTGTGGCATGGCCGTCCGGGCCATGACTTCACACGGGCAGGATGCCCATGCCACGTCGAGGACAGCCATTGATGGAGCTACCGCCAATCACAAATCACCAATCATTAAATCACCAGCACCCCTGGCTAATCACCCTACTACTCCTTCTCGCGATCCTCCCGTACTTCAACACTCTACAAAATGGATTCGTCTATGACGACAACCATGAGGTTTTGACCAATCCCTATATCCGCAGTTTTTCCCACGTGGGAGAAATCTTCAGCACGCGAATCCTGGCGCACCTCGGCGCGCGTGGCGCAACAAACTACTATCGCCCCATCAGCATTTTTGGCTTCTTGATCTGTTACAAGCTGTTCGGGGTGCTTCCCTACGGATTCCACCTTGCGAATCTGCTGCTCCACGCTCTCATTGTGTGCCTGCTGTTCGGGCTGACCACGCGGCTCTTCCAGGATCAGTGGCTGGCCTTCGCAACTGCGGCAATTTTTGCGCTCCACCCGATTCACACCGAGTCCGTCGCGTGGGTTTCGGGAGTGACGGACCTCGACTTGGCCGTGTTCTATCTGGGCACCTTTTGGTTTTTCCTCGAGTCTGCCCGTCCGCATGGTGCGCGCTCGGAGTGGATGCAGTTGGGGATGGTGGGGAGCTTCATTCTGGCGCTGCTTTCCAAGGAACAGGCGGTAACTCTGCCGCTCACGGCTACGATTTTCGAGCATCTTTACCGCAGCGATCGCCTCAGCACCACCTGGCGGCAAAAGGCGTCGCGCTACGGCGCCCTGTGGCTGATGGTGGTGGTCTACATTTTGTTTCGGATTCGGTTTTTTGGCGCCTTCGCGCCCGTGCAGTTGACCCGCAACGTAAGCTGGTACGAGGCCATTCTCTCCTCAGCGCCTTTGGCGGGCGAATACTTGTGGAAGATGATCTGGCCGATTCACCTCATTGCCTATTATCCCTTTCACAAGAGCATCACCCTGCTAGACCCTGGGGTCCTCGCCGGAGTCGCCGCGCTGGGCATGTGCATGTTGGCATTTGGGCTCCTTTGGAAAAGCGCCCACCGCGTTTCCTTCGGTTTGATCTGGTTCTTTATTAACATCGCTCCGGTGCTAAACTCCCGCTGGCTGGGTCCCAACGTTTTCACTGAGCGGTACCTCTATCTTCCTTCCGTGGGCCTCTGCTGGGTGGCCGGGTGGGGAATCCAAAAACTCTGGAACCGGAAGGCAGCGCGGCCGCGCATCTGGCGCGTAGCGTTTGGAACCTTTTTAGCCGTGCTCGCGGTGTTGGCGTTCGTCCGTATTGTGCTCCGCAATCGCGATTGGCGGGACGATGAAACATATTATCGCGTCACGCTGGCGGCGGTGCCGGAAGCGGGAAGCCTCCGCCTGAATCTGGGAGCGGTATACTGGAATCATATGCAACCTGCCGCCGCCGAACGCGAGTGGAAGAAGGCGCTCGAATCCTCTCCCGATAGCGCCCCGCTTCTCAATAACCTGGGGCTGGTCTATGCGAGCAGAAAACAGAACGACGAGGCCATCGCCTACTTTCAACAGGCAATGCGACAGCGCCCGAATTACACCGACGCTCATTTGAATCTCGGACGTGCCTATGAAGCCACGGGTAGAAGTTTGGAGGCGGAACTTCAGTTGCAAGCGGCCGTAGCGCTCGCGCCATTAAGCGTCGAAACGCGGAATGAACTGGGGGGCTTCTATTTCGCCGCCGGCCGCCTGCCAGAAGCCGAAGCGCAATTCCAGGCCTCGGTGGCCAGCATTCCCAATGCGGGAGCCTTCGACGCGCTGGGAGACATCGCCCTGCGCGAGGGGCAGCGCGATATCGCCGAGCAGGACTATCAGCGGGCGATCGGGCTGGAGGAATTCGATCCTCGGGGACACTTTGGACTGGCGGGAATTCTTGAAGGGGAGGGCCGTGCGGCCGAGGCTGCGGACCAATATCGCGCCGGCCTGAGCGTTGACCCGCGCAACCAGGAGGCCCAGGCCGCCCTCCAGCGACTCACATCAAATTCATCCCATGCCAACACACCAAAACCATAGTTACCGGTGCCCACGGCCCGCCATCGTGCGTGGGTGCGAAGCTTTGGAGTGCGGCAGCTTGCTGCCGCTTTCCTCCACGCGAGCATACTCGCTGGGGCCTCAGCCCGGGGCACAATTTCAAGCCAGCCAGCAAGCTGGCTGGCGGAAAAGCGGCAGCAAGCTGCCGCACTCCAAAGCTCCGCACACAGGGACCCGAGGTGGTGGAGAAAGAGCCGCGTTAGGGGGCTCGAATCGTGGATGGCTAACGGTGACCCTGTTGTGCTGTCTCGCTACGACAATGCGGGCACAAACGCAGGCCCCCACAACCGCAGATGCCTACGTTCAGCAATTCGAATCGAGCTATCGCGATATCCGCGGCCTGCGGGCGGAGTTTACTCAGGCCTATACCGCGGGAGGGAAGACGCGCAATGAGGCAGGGCGCGTCGCCTTTGCCCGTGGCGGGTTGATGCGGTGGGATTACGTGAGCCCCACACAGAAGCTCTTTCTGTCCGATGGCAAGCAGGTGTCACTCTATATTCCCGAAGAACACCAACTCACCCGCGCGTCCGCGAAATCGAGTGAAGACTTCCGGGTGCCATTTGAGCTGCTGCTGACCAGGTTGAATTTGCGGCGAGTCTTTTCGCGGGTGGAAATGGCAGACGCGGCGCTGGATCATGACCCTGCCGATCACGTGGTGCGCGCTTTCCCCAAGAAGGAATTCGCGGAAGACTACACGGACGTCTTGATCGAATTAAGTCCGCAATTCGATATGCGAAGGCTGGTAGTGAATTACCCCGACCACAGCCGCATGGATTTTCATTTCGACCACATCGAACGCGATCCCGTGCTGCCGCGCTCGCTCTTTCAATTCACCCCGCCCGCCGGGACGGATATTATTGATCAGCACTGAGTCTGGAAGCGCTAATATAGTGCGTCGCAAATCATGATGCGTTTGATTCGCGCGATGTCCGATGTAGCGCCGGGCTTTCGCCCGGCATGTGCCGCCCCAAAGGACGGCGCTACAAGTACGTCACAATTCCAGCGCATAATGGCTGAGCCCACAAGGGCGAATCGTTGGAGAGGAAAGCGAGGGAGAGATCATGAGTTTCTGGAATCGAAGGCAGTGGTTGCGCGGCGCCGTCGCGGCCATAGTGGGAAGCCAGGCGGCCGCATCGCCAACGAGGGTGCCGGGAGAGCCAATCCCGGGGAAACCCGAGGTGAAACACAAAGAGCCGCTGGACCTCAGTGATTTCCAGCCCAAGAGCATGCTCCATGTTCCGGAGACAAAGGTTCCGCGTTCGAAGTTCCCGGTGATCGACGTCCACACCCATCTCTCATTTCAGGCCGCAAGCCAGAATGGGGTACCCCTCGGCGAAAAGATGAAGTACGCGGCGCCGCCGGAAGAAATTCTGGCAGTTATGGATCGCAAAAACCTTCGCACCATGGTGGATCTTACCGGCGGACACGGCCAAGGATTGGTGGAGGTCATCGCCAAGTGGCAGACCGCCTATCCGGGCCGCTTCCTGGTGTTTACAGAACCGTGGTGGGACCGCTCGAACGAGCCTGGCTACGCCCAATTTCAAGGGGATGAGATCGAGCGCGCCCACTCGGCCGGCGCCAAGGGTTTAAAGGTCCTGAAAACGCTGGGGCTCTACTTGCGCGGGAACGTTACCACGGGGAATCTGGTGAAGTTGGACGACCGGCGCTTCGATCCGATGTGGGAAGCGTGTGGCGCGCACGGAATGCCCGTGTCGATTCACACCTCAGACCCTGACGCGTTTTTCCTGCCCATCGACCGCTTCAATGAGCGGTTCGAAGAGTTGAACAACCATCCCAGTTGGTCGTTCTACGGTCGCGACTATCCGAGCAAGATGGATTTACTCGAGGCCCGCAACCGGGTGTTTGCCCGTCACCCCAAAACACAGTTCATTGCCCTGCACGTGGGGAACCGGCCGGAAGACCTTGGCTACGTTTCCGAGTGTCTGGACCGGATGCCCAACATGCACGTCGAGATGGCCGCGCGGCTCAACGAACTCGGCCGCCAGCCACGCCAGGCGCGCAAGTTCTTCGAGAAGTGCCAGGACCGCATCATGATGGGAACAGACGCTGCCCCCCACGGCACGGAGACTCCGCAGCAGATCTTCGGCGATGAGCTTTACGAGATCTATTTCCGCTTCCTGGAAACGGAAGACGAATATTTCGACTATGCCCCGGCGCAGGTTCCTCCCCAGGGGCGCTGGAGAATTTCCGGCCTGGGCCTGCCGGACGAAATCCTCCGCAAAGTCTATAACGCCAATGCCGCGCGACTGCTAAATCTGCCATTGTAAAGGGTGATACAGGCACTCTTGCCTGTGTCGGTGACGGCTTACCGCCGGTGCATGCACCGGCAGGAGTGCCTGTGCTACCCCCACCGGGGCAATTTCACTTCCCTTGTAACCTGGAGCTTCGCGCGTGTGAATCCGCGCAAGGCGCGCGCTGGGGCGCCGGCTTGAATCTGGGCCACCGAAAGCTCCAATTTACTGAACCCGAATTGTGGAGTAACTCAATCCAAAACCGAAACCGTAAAGGGGCTTGCCTTGGAAACGCCGGTAAGTGCGGTTTTGCATCGAGTAATCTCCAAAGGGGGGAAGTTGGTCAAGGGAAGCATAAAAAGTAACGGACAGACGGCCATTTACTCCGCCAGGATATTCAAAAAAGGTCACAGTCGTTTCTCCGCCCTAACGATTCTCTGCAGCATCGGAGCGATGAGAAACGAGATCGTGCGCGTGGTTTCCAGTCCCTGCTCGCGGAACGTTTTCGCGTATTCAGCCGTGTGCCTGAAGTCGGAAATAAGCGCCGCACCTCCGGGCTTCAGCACGCGCGCGATTTCACGACAAGCCGCCGCGCGACCCTCCGGGCTCGAAATATTGTGCAGGCAGAGGTTGGAGAGCACGCAGTCAAACGAGCGGTCTGGAAATGGAATCTCCCGCGCATCAGCGTTCCGGAATTCTACCTTATCGCTGACGCCCTCAAGTTCAGCATTGAGAGTCGCGGCCTCGAGAGTGCTATGGGACAGATCCTGTTTACGCCAGATATCAATGCCGATGCACTTGCCCGTGTTCAACCGCTTGGCAGCGCCGATCACGAGCAAGCCCAGCCCGGTGCCAATGTCCAGGACTTGTTCGTCGCCGCGCCATGACAACATGTTGAGCATCCTGTCCCGGTGACGGAATTTCTCGACCTTGACATAAGACGCCATCAACAGGAGCAGGATCAGGCCCGTTGGAACCAGGGAGAGAATGACGCTCGCTACCGTCCTGGCCGCTTCGCTTGGGGTCCAACGCAACCCCAGCCCGACCGCCAAGGCAGCGACGACGACTCCAACAATAATCAGTCCCTGGAGCGGAGCGTCAATGCCGTAGTTCGGTTGCGGATTTTGCCGGGGCTTCACGGGATTGGGTAATGGTGGAAAAACGTACTGCGGCAGTTCGCGTTCACCGCCGCGCAGGCGCGGCTATAGTGGCCGAAATTGCTGCGACGCGTCAACCGAAATCAGCTTCGCAGGGTGGGGAGAGGGCGAGAGTTGTCAATCTTTCGGATGATAGCGAACCATCATTCACCAATCACCAATCGCAAATCACCAAATGACCCGATGACCCGATCACCGGATCACCCGATCACCCGATCCCTACGCTTGTTCTAGGATGGCGAAGTCGCCGGGGTTCCAGGCCAATGTGAAGATATAGAACTTGCTCCCGATTTTCCGGATCGCGGCGTTGTGGATGTGGACGAAGTTCGGCAGCCCCAAGTCTTCCTTAATCATCAGGGTGGAGACCAGTTTTTCATCCTCGAGGATGTAGATGGGCGCGCCCTTGGATTTATCCGGGCCATCCAGCGCGGGGACGACGCTGTACTGCTGGTCCAGGTAATTGATATCGCAGGGCAGGGAACCCGAGGGCATTGCCAGGCTGGAAAGGTAGTGGCCGTAGCGCGTGAACCGCTCGAAGCGCGAGTGAGGGCGGTCCGCGACGTCGAGCCGCACTTTCCCGGGGGACTTGGTAATTCCGTGCCCGGTGCCGAATTGGCCGATTCCGTCGCCTTTCCCGCCCCATGCCAGGTCGTTCCAGACTGCCTGGAAGCGCTGGTCGGGGGTAACGCGCGCGGTTAATACATAATCCAGATTGCAATATCCAGTCGTAACATAATACAGGCCTTCCAAATACTCCACCGCGGTCGGGGAAAAGTTTCCCCCTCCCAGAAAGTAGTCGTGAATCTCCGGCTGTTCGAATTCGTCGCTGGCGGTCGGAGCATCGAGCTTGTGAACCATTCTGCCTTCGAGGCTGGTGGTGAAGATCTTGCCCTCATCATTGGCGGGAAAAACCAGGTAGGGGGTTCCATCCTTGTCGTACCAGATGTTAGTGTCGTGCAGGTTCACTTTCCGCATTTCATCGGCAGTGTCGAGCAGGTTGATGGTTTTCAAATCCGCGCTGATCTGGAGAATCCCCGCGCCCGGAAGCGCGAAATAGGTTTCCTCTTTACCGGGCCGGCGGTCGACGGCAAAACCGCCATGAGCCTTCACCAGCACCTTCTGGGCTTCGGGGGGAAGGTGGTCAGAGGCGTACAGGACTTTGAATTTGAGGTTTCCCTGGCCGGTAACGCCGGGAGCGTTATCGGCCATCGCGCCGGAAGCGGCGAGTGACGCTTCCAAGGCATGCTTGCCAAACCGCGGGGCGTGATGGTGAGCGTGCAACGCCGTAAGGTTCTGGGTCATGCCTGCCAGGCCGGCAAGACCGTACATCATCCGCCTTCGCGAAAGACTCATGGCTTCTCTCCCCGCAGGAATTTTGAAATTTAAGTTGCAGAGGTGCGCCCGAATGCCGGCGGGAGTTTTTCAAATTAGTTTCCCGCCGATTCGTAACATACCTTGAACCGGTTTTTAGCGCAATGGCGAGTTTCCGTTTTTCCTGGATCACACGCGTTCGAAGGGCGAGCGAAGATCTCCCGCGGCGTCAAATTCGGCGGAGAAGGGGATTTCCCCCAAGCGCCAGAGTTGAGGAGAATCGATCTCCTTACGCAACCGGGGAGAAATGGCAATGCGGTTCAGGCTGAGGGTGTTGCGAATCCAAACGCAGCGTTGGGCGCCCGGATCGGGGCTACCCAGGTGGCCAAGGGCTAAATCCAATGCGGCGCGGTCCGAGGGATGGTATATGGGCAGCCGCGCGGCCTGGGGGTGAAGTGCGGTAATAGCGTTGATATAGGTCTTCTGGAAGTCGATTTTCCGGAAGAATCGCTCGTGGATGAGATCGGCGTTCCCCATGCCCACGGCGTTTCCACCGCTCGCGCTGGTGAGATCGCGAGCATAGATGAGGGAGATGGCGGGACCCTCGCCGGGCGCCATGCCCTCGGCCCGACCGACGACCTTGGTGTCCATCCCGGCGCCGCTGATGTTCTTCCCCATCTCGTCCTCGATCAGGAGGTCCAGCCGGCGAAAGGGCAGCCGCGGCATCAACGCTCTGGCCAGGGCGATGGCGGATTCCTCCGCCGCGACGATGCCCTCCGGCAAAGTCGCGCGCACATCCGCCACCGCATGCATTTCGTTCTCGACGATTGCGACCCCGAACAAAATCTTTCCGCTCCCCAGTATTTTCGCGGCGACGGCGCGGATGGTGGGTTCGAACCCGTGCTTCCAGATTTGCTTGTGAGTTTCGGTGGCGCCCTCGCGCTTGCCCAGTCCGATGGCCATCATCTTCAACATGCCGCTTTCGATGCCGCCGCTCAAATCGGAATGGGGTTTCACACGGTTCACCACCACGATCCCGTCGGACTCCCACGCGTGGCGGTCGGCGAAGACGGGAAACCCGTAGGAAGTCGCATCCACCTGGAGCGTATCCGCCGACGAGCGGATTTCCACACCCACACCCGCCTCCGTGATTCCATAATCAGCTAGAATCTGGCGCTGGCCGTCGGCCGTCCCGCCCCCATGACTGCCCATGGAGGGGAAGATGAAGGGTTCCGCGCCTTGAGACTTCAGCCATCCGCAGATGGCGCGGACAATCTCCTGCAAGCTGGCAATGCCACGGCTTCCCACGGCAATGGCGATGCGCCGGCCTCGAAGCTTCTCCGCGGCAAGGCCGAGCCCGGCAAGGTGAACCTGGACGCAAGTCTCCAGATCGGCAAGCGGCGGGCGGCTCGGCGCCTTTCGCTCCAGAAAGTAGAAGCTGGATAACGGAAGATGTGAATTCTGATTCATCGCTCCACCAGAAACGTACCGTGCCAGCGAGGTCTTGTCAACCCTGCCCTCTGTAACCGGTCCCCCTGTAACCCAGGTGACGCGGAATCCGTCTCTCATCAGGAGGAGTAGGAAAACGTGACCATTAAGCATGCCGAAAGTGCCCAGGGCAAGACAGACGGCCCGAACCGCGTGAAAGGCGTGGGAGGATCGTCTGACCCGGTACCCATACCGTCGGGTCAGCTCGAAAAGGACGACATCATCATTTTGTTCCTCTCCGTCATACTCATCATCGCCACGGTATGGCTCGCCACAAGAATTCTGTGACCCAATGGGCATCAGCTCACCTGCAGCCGGCCGGAGAATACTCGATTGAGAGCAGTGGGGAGGGGTTTTGCGCTCAGCTTAATCGCAGTTTATAGCCGACCCAAGGTTCGGTGATCAGGTATCGCGGCTCGGCGGGTTCGGGCTCAAGCTTCTTGCGCAATTGTTTGATGAAGGCCCGCAGGTACTCGTGATGTTCGCTGTGCTCGGGCCCCCAGACCGCGCTCAGGATATCCCGGTGGGGAACCGGCTTGTCGGCATGATTCGCCAGGTAGTGCAGGACTTCAAATTCCTTGGGCGTCAGCCGGATGTCCTTCCCTTCGACGGTTACGCGGCGGTCGCGGAAGTCAATTTCGACGGCTCCCAGGGTAAGCTTATGCGGGCCCGATTCCAGGGAGGCAACATTCCGGCGGAGCGCCGAGCGAATCCTCGCAAGCAATTCCGGCATGCGAAAAGGTTTGGTAACATAATCATCTGCGCCAGCATCCAGCCCCGCAACGATATCTTTTTCAGTGCTTCTTACGCTAACGATAATAATTTCAGCATCGGACGTGGAGCGAAGCGTACGACAAAGTTCCAGCCCGTCCACCCCGGGCATGCTCAGATCCAGAAGGACGAGGTGGTATTTCATATCCTTCATCATCGCCAAAGCCTCCTCGCCACCGGAGGCGGTATCGACCTCATACTTTGCCGCACGCAGCGTGACTCGCAAGACGCGGCGGATTTGCACGTCATCGTCTACGACCAGAATCCTGAATTCCACGCGAGCGACCCTCACTTTCAGCAGAAGACTGAATAGCCTTCGGGGTCAGGGTTCCGCCTACCTTGGACGAGGCGGCGGATGGCCTGACGGGAATATCGACACTCCCAACTTATGCTGTGGACAATGAAAAAAGCATAAGTTCTTCATAAAGAAAACATAAACCATGACGATGGGTGTGCGACATAAAAGTAAAAAGGCGGATGTAGCGCGGGCGTCTCGCCCGCTGTCGCGGGAGCGTCCCGCTCCCGCCAAAAATGCGCGGGCAGGATGCCCACGCCCCAGCGGGCGAGACGCCCGCGCTACATCCAGGGCGTCCCCGCTATCACCTCTATGTCCCACATCCGATGGCGATCAGCATCTTATAGGAACCCCCCTCCGGTGCAAAAAGCGAGGGGAGTAAAAGTACCGAACCCGATGAGGGTGAAAGTTGAAAAAGGGGCGGGGAGCCAGGTCACTTCGCCAGAGACACAACGCAGCCGCCAATGACGATCAGGGCGCCTCCCAGCAGGGTCATGGGCGCGGGCTTTTGGCCGAACCTGAGCCAGGAGATCAACTGCGCCACGACGAAGAAAAAGGCCACGTATACGCCCAGGAGGCGGCCGAAGTCCCAAGGCGGCGCGTTGACGGTGTAACCATAAAAAGTGAGGACCAGGCCTCCGAGTAAGAAAAACACCGCCGCCCGCGCGTGGGTCGGCGTGTGCAGCCCCACTCGCATTAATGCATCACCGCCCGCTTCCATACACGCAGCCAACAACAAAACCACCATCGCCAAACTGTATCGCAAAGGTAAGGTCTCCTCTCAGGAGCCGCAAAATCTCAAGTTCGTCTTGGGAATATACTGGGTAGCGATCCGCTCCAACGCCTGCCTGAACGGAAAAGTATACATGAATTCCTTATCCGCTCTTTAGGCTTTGTTCATAATGGACAGCTTATCTTGTAAGATGGGTTTTGCCGTAACTCACTCCGAGCTTGGGGCGGAAGCCGAAGCTTACTTTACGAATTGGACGCAGTCATGCGCATGGTGAAACAGACGCGGGTCCGGCATCGTATGAGCTTTGACTATCTCGAGGGCTTCCTTGAGGTTGCCAGGGTGCAGAATTTCTCTCGCGCTGCCGCCGTCCTCTATCGCACCCAGCCCACGCTGAGCCAGCAAATTCAGCGCTTGGAAAGGGAATTCGGGGGAAAGCTTTTCAAACGCGATTTCAAGGCGGTAAGGCTCACGCAAGCCGGCGCCACGCTTCGCCGCTACGCCGAAGAATTGCTGGCTCTCCGCACGGAGGCCTTGGAAGCCATCGGGCAGATCAAACAGAACCCCCGTGGCAGCCTGCGCATTGGAACAAATGACGCCACCTGTCTCTACGTCTTGCCCAACGCCCTGGCGGGCTTTCGGCGGCTCTACCCTCTGGTGCAAGTGAATATCTACAGGAATTTCAGCCATAAAATCCTGGAACAAATTCAAGAAGGGAATTTGGAAATCGGCATCGTTTCTTTGCCCCGCAGCGTAAAAGGCCTGGAATTCATTCCCATATTCTCGGCCGAGTTGAAGGTGTTGGTGCCTTCCGATCATCCCTTGGCGGAGAAACCCGAGGTTACCCCCGCGGATATTTCCTTCTACCCGTTGCTCCTGCCGAAAACCGGAAGGACCCGCAAGATGATCGATGACCTTTTGCGGCCGTATAAAAAGACTTTGCAGATTTCGATGGAATTGGCGAGCGTTGAAATCATCAAGAAATATGTTTCCGCAGGAATCGGCATCTCGCTGCTTCCGGAAGCGTTTGCGCAGACCGAAGTGGCGGCCGGAACGCTCAAATTGGTCCCCTTGCAGGGTAAGAAACATCATCGTGAGCTAGGTCTGGTATATCGGCGGGGAAGCCCCATGTCGTTACCCGCCAAAGCATTTCTGGATATTGTCCAGGGCTCGGTTAGTGTTCCCACAAGGACCCTCGCTCCCCCCGGCAAGTGATGGAGCCCAAATTTCGGAGTGCGGGAGCTCGCTCCCGCTTTTTCTACCGCTGACTTGTCAGCGGTTGCTGATTCGCCGCGACGAGTCGCGGCGCGCAAAAGCGGCGACGAGTCGCCGCACTCCGAAAATTAGTTTCGCATTGCGTCGCGAATGAGCTATTGAGGGAAGACCTATTGAGATTGTTTACCAGCGCGATAAACAGAATGATTCCTGTAGCCTTCTGTCGCTCTCTTCCCTCCATGCCACGCATAAAGGGAAACAATAAGTTCTTCTCAAATTCCTTATGACGCATTTATGCCTTCTTCATGCCCCACTCTCTATTCTTGATTTTGGGTAGGGGGTTACCCGTCGTAACCAAATCGTTTCAACATAGAGGAGGTACGTTTTATGACGTATTTCAGGATGGGTGAGATTAACCTATCTCAATCCCACTTACACCCATTCAGATTGCGCATGAAGGCTGCGTTCGCGGGGGCGCTCGCGGTTTCGTGTTGCTTGCTCATCAGTTTCACTTCCGCCCAAGCCGGACCCGGATATGGCGACGTCCACGGCGTTACCCTCAACGCCTTGGGAGCCCCACTGCCCCGAGTGCAGGTTTTGGTGCACAGCGTGGAAGATAACACCGACCGGGATATCATCAGTGATGATGACGGGACTTTCGTGGTTGCGAACCTCTTGCCTGGACGCTATCAATTGCGGGCGACCAAGGGAGGGCTGGCCAGCTCCTCGGTGACCACTGTAGACCTCGCGCCACAACAGAATCTACGAGTTGACATGACCCTTGTTCCTGCGGGAGGGTCGAAGGCATCGGGGGACCCAAACCTTACCGCTGATTTGCACACGCCCGCAACTACCGGGAACTCGGGTGAGGCTCCTCTTACCGATCGGGAAAAGCTTCTGCTTGAGCGCCTGGACCGGCTGGAAAAACGCCTGGAAGCGATGGAAGCCAAGCAGGCAAGCGTGGCAACGCCGGCCGCCCCAGCGCAACCCGCGCCGGTTGTATCACAGGCCAAGACCAGCGCAGCCACGGTTGCCGCGACTCAGCCCGCGCCGGTAGGATCAACCACCCCTGGCGCAGCCTCGGTTGTTACCCCGGCCCAACCCGCGCCGGTTGCTATAGAGGCAAAGACCAGCGTAGCCACCGTTGCTGCCACTCAGCCCGCACCCGCAACCGCGGCCAGCCCTGGGGGCGCCTCAACTGCCGCACCCATCAAGCACGTTCTGCTGGCTTCACTCGAGGGTGCGATTGGAATCAAGTCCGCGGAAAAGCCTGCACCACTTCCAATTCAGACCAATGGGCAAGAGACTGCTTCGGCCAAGCCGGCCCCTCAACACGTCCTGCCCGAGGCCCTGGAAGCGCCTGACGCGACTCCCGCGCCCAACAGCGATACGGTGTATTCATGGGCTGACTTTACCTGGCTAAACGGGACGCCACGCAACAAAGATACCGTGCTGGACACAAAATACTTCACCCCGGAAGTGAGATTCGATACGAACTTCATGGAGGACTTTAATCAACCGCTCGATCACACGATGGGCGGTGCAACGGAATCGTTCCGGTCCGGCGAATTCCAGGTGGAGCAGATCAGCGTCGGCGGTGACTTTCACTGGCAGAACGTTCGCGGCAGGATCCTGACCATGGACGGCTTATTTGCGACCACCACCCCGCGCAATGACGCCAGTGCCGGGGTCGGCCAGTGGGATGTCCGTGGCGCGTATAAATATGTTTCGGAGGCCTACGGCGGGTATCACTTTAACGTGAACCATGGCCTGAACGTCGATGCCGGAATCTTCGTGTCGTACATCGGCCTGTTCAGCTACTACAACTTCGATAATTGGATTTACCAACCTTCCTACGTGTCCTCCAACACGCCGTGGTTCTTCAATGGACTGCGAATTCAGTGGTTTCCCACGAGCAAGCTCAAGATCGAGCCCTGGATCGTTAACGGTTGGCAGTCGTATAACCGGTACAACAGCCATATGGGCCTGGGAGGGCAGATTCTCTACCGGCCGAAGGAATGGCTGTCGCTGGTCTTCAATCAATATGGGTACGGACAAGATAACCTGGGACTCCCAACCGTCCAGCGTATCCACACCGACGACAGCATCGAAGTCAAATACTTTGACCATCCCAAGAGCAACTACATTGACAAGATGGCGTTCTCCTTGACCGGAGATTTGGGCTGTCAGTACGGGCCCGGTTTCCGGTGCACCGGCGGAGCAACCAAGGATTCGTTCGCGGGCTGGATGCTCTACAACCGGCTCTGGTTCGGGAAGGACAAGTATGCTCTGTCATTCGGTGGAGGCAGGATGAACAATCCCGGCCGGTATCTGACATTGCTCCCCCCGATCAATGGTGCCGATGCCATATCCGGTTCGCCTTACTTCACGGAGAATCCCGGCCAATCGGCCAACATGTGGGATAGCTCGCTCGGCTTCCAGTGGATGCCCAAACAGTACATCACGTGGTGGGTGGAAACTGGGTATCGCTACTCGAATGTGCCGTATTGGACGGGTCGACACGGTATTACCCCTCCTGGCGGGAATAACGGTTCGCCCCAATACCTTGTTTGCAGCACCGGCTCGACGGCCGGGACAAGTGACCTCACGGCTGCGGAAGCCGCCTGCGGCGGCGGGGTTGGCAGCGTCTGGTTCCCGGATCTTCGCAATAGCCAGGCTACGGTCAGCGCGGGCATCATGGTCAAATTCTAGTTTTGAACGGCCAGAAAATGGGAGCCAGAGATACCCTCTGGCTTCCCTTCCCACCCGTCTCTTGGGAATTGCGTCGTTTGCCAAGTATGAAGATCGCGATATGAAAGCCGCGGGATTTCACAAAATGCGCTCACTCAGCCAAGCTTGCCTTGAATGGTTTTCGGCGACGTGGAGACTCGCGAGGGCATGCAGCGGTGCTTGGGCACTCGGTGCGCTGTGGATGCTTGCTACGAGTTGCTGGGCAACTCAGCCCCCGATGCCGGCGGCGCGGAGCAGCATGCGAGCCTTTCCTGTGCCCGGCGCCACTTGGGCTGAAATTGATGAGAATCACCGCTTTGACCTCGTAATCGTTAAGCCTAACGGCCGGGGACCCCAAGGTTTTCGCTACCGAATTGTGCTCGGCTCCGCCACTCAAGGCGCCGTGAGCTCGCTCGACCTTGCCACCAAGGAAGACGGGTTGGTCGTGACCGCTCGCGATGTCGATGGCACTGGGGATGACCTTGACCTGATCATCAAGAATGCCTGGTCACTTACTCCTATCGGGGTTTGGATCAACGACCACCACGGCGGGTTCACCAAAGCAGATGCGAGTGTCTATGCACCCTCGATCTGGTCCGACGGCCCGCTCATGCTCTCCATTAACCTGCCGGATACCTTGCGTGGAGCCATTCTGTTATGGCCCCAATCCTACCTTCAACCTCCCACTCAACGCTGCCCTGGCGAGCATTGGGTGAGCCGAGGCCTTGTCGAGCCGAGGGAATTTGATGCGCCATCGTGCCCGACAGAAGAGCCACGCCACGCAAGAGGCCCGCCTTTTCGTTCTCTCTAGTGCACGCCAAACCTGATTTCTTGTTGCCGAGCGCAGAGCGGTAGGACCGCAACCGGGTTTCGTAGGGGCACCCCTCGTGGGCATGAGCGCCAGGAAAACAACTGAGCCCGGGAGAAAAGATGCACCACAGAGGCACAGAGGTCACGGAGAGAAGACGCAAAAAAGAACGGCTGGCTAATAATCTAGTTGACCGTAATCTCTATCCGTACCTGCTGAAGTACTTCTCTCCGTGACCTCTGTGCCTCTGCTATGAAAATGACTGTGCCGAAGGCACTTTGGACTGCGGCCGCGAAGCTGCCGCTTTTGCTGAGGTAGCAGCAGCTACCGCCTTGACCCTTTCGCCGGAATGGGAAACTTGCAAAACGACGGCATGGGCTAAAACCAAAAGCGGCAGATTCGCGGTCGCAGTCCAAAGCGCTTCGCGCATTTTCATCCATCGTGGCGAGCCGCAGGCTCATGGCAATCTGTGGTGAACTCCTTTCTTGTATTCATTCAAAGGGGCTTGGCGTTGTCCCTCCAAGAGATCTCAAGGATTATCCTAGCGCTTATGCCCCTCGTGGGTGCCCACCGGTCGGGCACCAGAAGGGGCGCCCCTACGAGCGCAGCGAGCCGGGCTCGAAGTGTAGGCAGCATCACGGGGCGCGTTCAGATGATCGCAAAGCGTTCGAATGTTCGCCGAAGGGGGATTGGACTTGCTTATGAAAAGCAAAGATTTGCACATGAGTCTTCTTGTTATTTTGCTCCCCACCCTGCTGATCGCGAGCGCCTGTAGCCAGGCGCATGGCGATGCGGCGGCAGAGGCGCCCCCTGCGGCGCAGGTTGTGCCCTTCCCGGACGCCAGCCTCTTTACCGTCGATCATCCCGAGCAGTACCCAACGGTTGCCGCCTTTGAGCGCAAAGCCTACTCGGAATTGGTGGTCACGGGCTCGGTCAATCCTGACATCGCGCGCAACGTGCCGGTCATTTCGCTGGCTTCCGGCCGCGTGGTGGGGATTTACGCGCGGCTTGGCGATACCGTACAAAAGGGCCAATTGTTGCTCCGGGTGCGCAGCGATGACGTCATGGGGGGCTTTTCCGATTACCGCCATGCGGTGGCCGATGAGATTTTGGCCCGCGCGCAATTGGAACGGATCCAGGACCTGTACAACCACGGCGCCGAGTCGAAGGCCGATCTGGAGGTTGCCCAGGATACCGAAGACAAGGCGAAGGTCGATCTCGAAACAACGGCGGAGCATCTCCGCCTGCTCGGCAATGACCCAAACAAGTTAAACAATGTTGTGGATATCACCGCGCCGGTCTCCGGCGTCATCACCGACCAGGAAGTTACCAATGCGGCGGGAGTGCAAGCCCTGGGAACGAACCCGTTCACGATCTCGGACCTCTCCTCCGTATGGGTCGTCTGCGACGTATACGAAAACGATCTCGCCACCGTCCGGCTGGGAGATTCCGCCGATATCCGCTTAAACGCATACCCCGACATGGTTTTGAAGGGCACGGTCACCAACATCGGCGCGATGCTCGATCCCAACATACGCACGGCGAAGGTTCGGATTGAAGTTCCCAATCCCGGCACGTTGCGCATCGGCATGTTCGTGACCGCCACCTTCCGCGGCCAGAAGGTCGAGACGCACACCGTGGTCCCGGCGTCCGCCATCCTGCACATGCACGATCGCGATTTTGTTTACGTTCCCGCGCCCGGCAACAAGTTCCGCCGCCTGGAAGTGGTGAGTGGGGATGTTTTGCCGAAAGACACGAGTATGCAGGAGGTCAAATCAGGCCTCCACCCAGGGCAACAGGTGGTCACGAATTCCCTGGTTTTAGATCACGTGCTCGGTCAGTAGGAGTCGTCCGCCGTCATTTTGCAATTCCCCGTAAGTCGATACAGCGGGCCGCGGACAACGGACCACGGACAAAGGACAAAACATGATTCGGGCTCTCGTCGATTTTGCGCTTAACAACAAGTTTGTGGTGATGTCCGTGGCCGTCCTGTTAATGGGGTTTGGGGCGATCTCATTTCACAACCTGCCCGTGGAAGCGTATCCCGACATCGCCGACAACTACGTGACGGTCATTACCCAATGGCCGGGGCGTTCCGCCGAGGAAGTGGAGCAGCAGGTTACGATTCCTATTGAAATACAAATGGCCGGAATGCCGCACATGACTTTTCTGCGGTCCGAATCCATTTTCGGCCTGTCGTTCGTGATCATGATCTTCGATGACAGCTCCGTGAACGATTGGAACCGGCAGAAGGTGCTGGAAAGGCTTACCCAAGTCAACCTTCCGCCGGGGCAAAATCTCCAGCCACAAATCGGCACCGACTGGAGCACCACTGGCCAAATCTATTGGTACACGATAAGAAGTACCAATCCCCGCTATGACCTGATGGAACTCAGGTCCATCGAAGATTGGGTTCTGCTCAAGCAATTCAAATCCGTCCCCAATGTGGTGGATGTTTCGGACTTCGGGGGCACGGTACGCGAGTATCAGGCGCGTGTCGATCCCAACAAGCTCGTCTCCTACGGATTGAGCATCGGCCAGGTGGAGCAGCAACTCGCCAACAACAATATCAATGCCGGCGGCAGCTTTGTGGAAGAAGGGATGCAGCAGATGAACGTCCGGGCCCTCGGACTGTTCAATAGCGTGAGCGACATCGAGCAGACTGTCCTGAAGACCCAAAACGGGACTGCCCTGCGGGTGAAGGACATCGCGAACGTCACCCAGGGCCCTAAAATCCGCTTAGGCCACATGGCAAGGGCCAATCACATGGAGGATGGGCGCATCATCGACGAGCCGGACATCATCCAGGGCGGGGTGTTGTTGCGCAAGGGCGCGGAAGAGGAGGCCACACTCGCGGCCATTCACAAGAAAGTGGACGAGCTCAACGATGGCATCCTGCCTCCCGGCGTCAAGGTGGTTCCGATGCTGGATCGCAGCGACCTCCTTCATTTCACTTTGCATACGGTCATGCACAACCTTACCGAGGGCATGATCCTGGTCACCATCATCCTTTTCCTATTTCTCCTCAACGCGCGCGCCGCTTTTATCGTGGCTCTGACGATTCCGTTCTCGCTCCTGTTTGCCTCCATTTTCCTGAAGTTGAGCGACATTCCCGCCAATCTTCTCTCCCTCGGCGCCCTGGATTTTGGCATGGTGGTGGACGGTGCGGTGGTCATGGTGGAAAACATCGTTCGGCATTTGCACCACGGCCGGCGGAAAACCTTGGCCGGTGTCCCCAAGACCGCCGGGGAAAGAATCCGCGAGGCTTGCCATGAAGTCCAGAGGCCCGTGTTCTATGCCATCGCTATCATCATCACCGCCTATCTGCCCATCTTCACGTTGCAGCGAGTAGAGGGCAGACTCTTCCGGCCCATGGCTTGGACCGTGGCCTTCGCCCTGCTGGGCGCCATGACCTTTTCGATTTTGATTGTGCCGGTTCTGGCCAGTACGCTATTTCGTAAGGGCGTCCTTGAGCGGCGCAACATGGTGATGGATTATCTGACCGAGCGCTACCGCCGGCGGCTGCGCTGGGCCATTCAGCATCGTTGGGTTGTGGTCGGTGTCGCCTTGGCGGCCCTGGCGGGGACGATTTATTTGGGGTTTGGCGGCGTTATTGGAGCGGAGTTCCTGCCTCACCTGGATGAAGGCGCCATCTGGGCACGCGGCACGCTGGCGAATAGCACGAGCCTCTCGGAGGGCGAGAAGTTTACCAACCAGTGCCGCTTTGTTTTCGCATCCTTTCCGGAGGTGACCAAAGTTGTATCGCAGGTCGGACGGCCCGACGACGGCACGGACACCGGCGGGTTCGGCAATACCGAATACTTCGTGGACTTGAAACCGCACGATCAATGGCGCCCGGTATTTCATAAGAACAAAGATGAGCTAATCGCCGCCGTGAGCCGCGCGCTGGAAAAATATCCGGGGGCCATCTGGAATTTCTCCCAGCCCATCGAGGACAACGTTGGGGAGACGATGACCGGCACCAAGGGTTCGCTGGCGCTCAAAATTTTCGGGGATGACCTAAAACTTCTTGAGCAGAAGGGCGAGGAAGTCACCACGGTCATGTCGGCCATTCCGGGCATGCATGACGTGAAACTCCTGCGCGATTTCGGTCAGCCCAACCTCGACTTGACGATTGACCGCCGCATGGCCGCGCGCTTTGGCATCAATGTGGCCGACATACAAGACGCCGTCCAGACCGCCGTGGGCGGTAACGCGGTGAGCCAAGTCTTGCAGGGCGAGGCGCGATACGACGTGGTGGTTCGATACCAGGAACCCTACCGGAACACCCAGCAGGCAATCGAAAATGTTCGCCTGCTCTCCCCCAGCGGCGAGCGGGTCTCGTTGGCGCAATTAACCAAGGTTGAGGTCAAGGACGGCGCTTACGACATCTACCGTGAGGGCAACAGCCGCTACGTGGCGGTAACGTTCAACGTGCGCGACCGGGACCTGGGGACCACGGTGGAAGACGCAATCAAGCAGATCAATAAAAAGGTGAAACTGCCGCCCGGCTATAGCCTCGGCTGGTCGGGAGAATACGAAAGCGAGCAAAGGGCGGAGGCGCGGCTGGCCATTGTGGTGCCGCTGACAATCCTGGTCATCTTCATCATCCTTTACTCCATGTTCCGTTCGTATAAGTGGGCTTTGCTGATCCTCTTGAACGTCGGCTTGGCGCGTGTCGGCGGGTTTCTGGCGCTCTTGATTACCGGAACCTATCTGAGCGTGTCGTCGGGAGTCGGCATGTTGGCGCTGTTTGGCGTCTCGGTGCAAACGGGCGTGATCATGCTCGAATACATCAACCAACTTCGCGCTCGCGGCTATACAATTGTGGAGTCCGCGGTTGAGGGGGCCGTGCTCAGACTCCGCCCAATTATGATGACCATGCTGGTGGCGACCCTGGGATTGCTGCCCGCGGCGCTGTCACATGATATTGGTTCTGACTCGCAGCGCCCATTTGCGATCGTCATCGTGGGGGGCCTGATTGCCGACCTGGCCTTGAGTATCGTCATTTTGCCGACGTTCTATGTTTGGGTGGCGAAGGACACGGACAAGCTTCCGGAGCCGGAGGAATCGAGTGTTAACTAGAATAGTGAAATCTCGTGGATGGAGATTTTGGTGCAGCGTGTTTGGCAGCGTGGCGTTTGTGCTGCTCGCGGGTGCGGCATTCGCCCAACAAGGGCCGGTCAGGATCAGTTTGGATGATGCCATTCGCCTGGCTCTCCAGCACAATCATACTTTGCAGGCGGCGCGCACCACGATCGAGCAAAGCAAAGATGAGGAAATTACCGCCTACCTGCGCCCCAACCCTGCGCTGTTTGGCGATTGGGATTACCTGCCGTTGTTCGCCCCGAGCAGCTTCAATGGGACCTATTTCAACCAATCGACCGAGGTCGACCTGGGCCTCAGCTACCTGATCGAGCGGGGCAAAAAACGGCAACGCCGGTTGCAGGCCGCTAAGGATCAGACCGCACAGACCACCTCGTTAGTTTCTGACAACGAACGGACGCTGACCTTCCAGGTCGCCACGCTGTTCATCAACGTGCAGCTTGCCCAGTCGACGCTGGAACTGGCACAAAAAGATCTGGAAAGTTATCAGAAGACGGTTGACCTCAATAATTTGCGCTACGAAAAAGGCGCGATCAGCGAGGACGACAAGTTGAAGATCGAACTCCAACTCCTCCAATTCCAGAATGATGTGGCGCAGGCGGAACTTGCCAAGGTTCAAGGGCTTTCGGACCTTCGGAATCAATTGGGTTATGAGTCCGTGCCGCCGGATTACGATATCGCGGGGGAATTTGAATACCACAAGGTGCAGGGCAATCTGGAAGACCTTCAGTTGAAGGCGATGCAGCAGCGGCCGGACCTGAAGGCTGCGACGCAAGGGGTTACCGCGGCAACCAGCCAATATCAATTGGCTAAAGCGGATGGGAAGCAGGATGTGACCGTCCAGGGTAATTACACGCACACCGGCGGCATCAACGGCGCCTCGATGGCTGCCAGCATTCCGCTCGCTATCTTTAATCGCAACCAAGGCGAAATTGCCCGGACGAAGGTTGTCATTACGCAATCCCAGGAGCAGGAAAAGGCTGCAAACAATCAGGTTATGACCGACGTGCGCGATGCCTACGAAAACCTCCAGACGAACGACAAGATCGTGCTGCTCTACCGCTCGGGGTACCTTGATCGGGCGCAGAAAGACCGCGACATCAGCGAATATGCCTACCAACGCGGCGCCGTCAGCCTGCTGGACTTCCTCGATGCCGAGCGCAGCTATCGTGCCATCCAACTTGCCTATCGGCAGGCGCTGGCTTCGTGGATTGTGGCGGTGGAGCAGTTGCGTGAGGCCGTGGGTACTCGCACCCTGCCGTGAGGGAGCGTGCCGCGAGGGAGCGCGTGTCGTGAGGTCGTCTGGGACCCGCGCGAGCCCCGACGGCTATGGCCGATTGTGGCTGGAACTGCCGTGCGGCCAAAATGACCGAAATAGTTCCTGTGGCTCCTGGGTCATCCCAGGGACCCGGAAAGCGACATTTTGGCGCTGAGTTGAGCGCGCCGCATCTCGCGCAGATCCGCGGAGTGGCGGGCATTAGCTAGCTATCCACAATGCGGGGGTCGGGAAAACCGGTTTTCGACAAATTTATGACCGCCATCACAATGGCTAAGAAGCGCGCGCCAAAGGAGACGACGAGGTGAAGAAATTCGAGGTGCGGGGCTGGTTTGAAGAAACCGGTATTGTCGCTGCGATTCGCGTCAAGTCGTCAGAGGACGCTCTCTTTGCCGCCGAGGCCGTCGCGGGTGGAGGAGTCGTCGTCATCGAAATCCCCTTGACCGTTCCCCTCGCTTTCAAGGTCATTACCCATTTGGTTAAAACTGTCCCCGGCATCGTTGTGGGTGCGGGCGGGGTGACGAATCCGGAAACTGCTCAGGCATGCCTTGATGTTGGAGCGCAGTTCCTGACTAGCGATGGTTTGCATTCTACCATGATCGAGTTCGCGTCCAAACAGGATGTGGTGGTCATCCCCGGCGCGCTGACGCCGACGGAAGTCATCACCGCATGGGAAGCGAAATCCGATTTCGTGAAGGTTGTTCCCTGCGCGCAGATTGGCGGTGAATCCTACATCGCATCCCTTCATCGCATGTACCCTAAGATCCCGCTGGTAGCTTCCGGGGGTGTGAATCAACAGAATGCGTCCAATTTTATTATTGCGGGCGCAGTGGCGCTCGGAGTTGGCCGGGAACTGATCCCCTCTGAGGCGATCCACCGTCGCCAGCAGGAGCGAATCGGCGAACTGGCCCGCCGATTCCTGGGCTTTGTCAAGGCCGGCCGCGATCATTTGGACGCGCGCGCACGAAGGTCCTCAGGGTAGGATCATTGGCCCGCAGGATGTTCTTCTTTCAACCGCGCAAGGTTTTTGAGTAAACTGCTGGAGGGTTCTCAGCATTGTGACACGATCGCAAGCTGGGCTTATCCCCTTGTTGTATCCCGCCGGCTGAGTCTTGCGGGGGAACTCACCCGCGCTCGATCCTGCTGCCGCCATTGGCATTTCAGTTGCTCGTACTACATGGTTTAAAGATGGCCGCAAAAACCTATCCGGAGGCTTTTAATGCGTTCTCTAGAGAGAGTCCGCGCGCTCATCGCGGGCCAACCTGTTGACCACCTTCCCGTTCAGCCAGTGATCATGATGTTTGCTGCCAAGCACTTTGGTATTCCCTTCATCGAATACACTCGTGACGGGCGGAAAATGGCCGCAGCACAGAGCAAGCTCGTGCACGACTTTGGCATCGATTGCCTGCTGACGTGTTCTGACCCGGCGCGCGAGGTAATCGACATTGCGGGGGAGGGAAGCGTCAATTGGTACGAGGACCAGGGCCCCGCCATTTGCGAGGAACGCGCGGCTTTGCTCGACAAGTCGCGCTTGAAAACCTTCCGCATCCCCGACCCGCTCGGTGGCGGCCGCATGCACGATCGGATCAAAGGGATTGAGGTCATGCACCAGGAGTTTGGGGGTGAGGTCTCGATCGTGGGTTGGGTGGAAGGCCCGCTGGCACTCGGCGCCGAACTGCGCGGCTTGACTCGCAGCATGACGGATTTCCTGGACGATCCCGCTTTCATGCGGGACCTGCTCGATTTTACGGCAGAGGTGGCCGTAATCTATGCCGAGGCGGAAATTCAGTCCGGCGCCGATACCATCGGCATGAGCGACGCCGCAGCCAGCATGATGGGCCCAAAATACTACAGCGAGTTTCTGTTCCCCCGGCAACTGCGCGTGGTGGAATCCATTCGCAAGGCCCATCCGGAGGTCATCGTTCGGTTGCACATGTGTGGAAACACCGACCCCTTGATTCCGCAAATGAAGCAACTGCCGGTGCAAATCTTCGAACTGGATTCGCCTACCCATCTGGCGGAGGCGCGGGCCTGCCTGGGGCCGGACCGGGTGATTCTCGGCAATGTCTCGACCATCACCGACATGCTGGAAGGCAGCCCGGAGCATGTCTATGAGGCGTCCCGCCGTTGCCACGAGACATGCGGGAAGTTCCACATCGTGGGCACGGGCTGCGAAGTCCCACCCACAACGCCGCCCGAAAACCTGCACGCCATGGTCCGGTATTCTCGGGAGCACCAGCCGGACGAGTTCAAAACCGCCACCGCCGCCTGAGCTGATTCCGATTCAAGTTCTCGCTGCGCCGCAGGCCCCATGATCGGGTGAGGGAGCGAGTTCCTGCCTTTCCCCGATTCCTTCGCCTTGGTAGAAAAACCTGTAACACAAAGCTCGCTTTCCAGTACGGCGCCTTCGCCGGTGAACGGCAATTCATCTCAGGATCTCTCGCCGGGGAGGACCGAATTGAGGAGCAGCGCGCACATGCCGCCCGTGGCGATTCCGGAGGATAGCGTGTGGCGCAGGAACTCCGGCACAGAGCGGAGAATGTCCGGGACAAACGTAACACCGAGGCCCAAACCGATGGAGACCGCGATGATGAGAGAGCACCGGCGGTTCATGCGAACGCCCGCCAGAATCCTGATGCCGGCGATCGCCACCGTGCCAAACATGACGATGGTCGCGCCTCCCAGGACGGCTTGGGGAAGCGCTTGGACAAGCCCGCCCACGGCGGGGAATAGGCCGAGCGCCATGAGGATCACCGCAATGAAAGTGCCCACGTAACGGCTACCCACACCGGTCAACTGGATGACTCCGTTATTTTGGGCGAAGGTCGTGCTGGGGAAGGAATTGAAAATGGCGGCGAGCAGGGAATTGATGCCGTCCGCCAGGATGCCGGATCGCAGACGCCGGAAATAGAGGTCTCCGGTGATCGGCTGGTTCGTCAGCGATGAGGTCGCGGTCAGGTCGCCGATGGATTCAATCACCGTAATGAGGTAAAGGAATGCGAAGGGAATGAAGGCGCCGGCATTGAAGCCTAACCCGTAGTGCAAGGGGACAGGAATCGAGATCAGCGGGAGCCCGCGCAGACCGCGGAGATCCACTTTGCCCAGGAGAAAGGCTGCCAGGTAGCCCAGTGCCAGTCCCAGGACCACTGACATCATCCGCAACTGCGGCATCCGGCTACAGTTGAGTATAACAATAGTGGCTAGCACCATCCCTGATAAGGCAAGGTTGAGTGGACTGCCAAAGGAACCGTCGCGCTTGGCGTCAAACCCGCCCCCCATCGTAGTGATTCCGACCTCGATCAGCGTGAGGCCGATCAATGTGACCACAGTGCCGGTGACCAGGGGTGTGATGATCCGGCTGGCGAGCCGCACGCATTGGCTGATCAGGATTGCCACCGACGACCCCGCCAGACACAAGCCGAAAATGATCCCGAGTGCGTGCTGAGGGGATGGCCCTGCAGATAAGCTCAGGCCGGCGGTGGAAATAATGGGACCCAGGAAGACAAAGCTGGTGCCTTGAATGCTTAGGAGGCGCGACCCGATGGGACCTATGCCTCGGGACTGGAGCAAAGTGGCCAGCCCGGAAATGAAAAGCGACATACTCACGAGGAACACCGTATTCGGCCGGTCCAGCTTCAGCGCATTGCAGATAATCAGTGGCGGCGTGATGATCCCCACAAACACGGCAAAGACATGCTGGAGCGCTACGAAGATCGTTTCGCGCAGCGGAGGTTTGTCCTCCAGGCCGTAGATGAGATCGGTCGCACTGGCGCCGGGAGATTCCAAGGCTGCGGTTTCAGCCACGCGGTCTCCAGATTCAGCAATTTGTCCCGGACATCAACTCGCGCTATGTCAGGTTTGCAGGGATTATAACCTCAGCCGATGCCACTTATCGCACATTATCCCTTATAGGGTGCTAAGGGTGGATCTTATAGAGAAATCAGATTTGCAGGTTTCCCGTTCCGGGAGAACTTGCGCTCTATCCCCTCGCTGAAACCGGTTCGCTGAGGTTTTCCCGCGGAGATTCCTGAAGGTCGGGATCGTAATTCAGACTTGGGCGGAGCCAACGTTCCACGGTGCGTAGGTCCATCCCTTTGCGGCGGTGGTAATCGTCCACTTGATCGCGGTCGATCTTTCCGACGGCAAAATACTTCGCTTCCGGATGGGAGAAATAGAAACCGCACACGGAAGCGGCAGGCGACATGGCGAAGTTCTCCGTCAGGGAAATCCCGGCATTCTTCTCTGCCTGCAAGAGTCGGAAGAGTTCGTGCTTCTCAGTGTGGTCGGGGCAGGCGGGGTAGCCTGGCGCCGGGCGAATGCCGCGATACCGCTCGTGAATTAGATCCTCGGGCGTGAGATTTTCATCCTGGCCATAACCCCAAAATTCTCTGGCCCGTTTGTGCATTAGCTCCGCCAATGCTTCTGCGAGGCGGTCGGCAAGGGCTTTCGCCATGATGGAATTATAATCGTCATGGTCCTGTTGGAACCGCGCCAGCAGCGGTTCTATATCAGCGCCGGCGGTCACGGCGAAAGCGCCCAGGTAATCATGCAAGCCCGTTTGCTTAGGCGCGATCAGGTCAGAGAGCGCCCAGTTGTAATGGCCGGGCGCCTTCTCCATCTGCTGCCGCAGGGTGTGGAAGACGGTAAGCACGGAAGAGCGCCCAGAATCGGAATACACTTCGATATCATCGCCCACGCTGTTCGCGGGGAAAAAGCCCATGGCGGCGTTGGCTGTGAGAAGTTTTTCGGCCACGATTTGGTCCAACAATCTGTGCGCGTCATCCAAAAGTTCGCGCGCTTTGCTGCCGACGATCGCGTCGTCCAGAATTTTCGGATACGTCCCGCGCAGCTCCCAGGCTTGAAAGAAGGGCGTCCAATCGACATAGGGAACAACTTCCCCGAGCGACACGGCGGGGAATACCCGCAACCCTGTGAAGGCGGGGCGGGGAAGACGAGCCTCGCTCCAATCGATAGGCGGCTTGCGCCGGCGCGCCTCTTCCAGTGTCAGGAGCTTCTGTGCAGCGGGCTTGTGCGCGGCGCGGAGCTTATCCTGTTCGCGCAAGTTCTCTTCCTGGAATGCTAGCCGCGTGTCCAGGTTCTTGAGCTTGCTCACCACGCCCACGGCGCGCGAAGCATCGAGCACATGCACAACCGGTTGGTGGAAGTGGGGAGCGATCTTCACCGCCGTGTGCACGCGGCTGGTGGTAGCGCCGCCGATGAGCAGCGGGATGGTGAATCCCTCGCGTTCCATTTCCTTCGCCACATGGACCATCTCGTCGAGCGAGGGAGTGATGAGCCCACTCAAGCCCACCATGTCGGCTTGAGTGTCGCGAGCGGTTTGCAGAATTTTCTCACACGGGACCATTACGCCCAGGTCGATGATCTCATAGTTGTTACAGCCCAGCACGACGCCCACTATGTTCTTGCCAATGTCGTGCACGTCGCCCTTCACCGTGGCCATCACGATGCGGCCTTCGGCGCGAGCTTTGCCGCCCGCTTCCTTTTCGGCTTCCATGAAGGGAAGCAAATAAGCGACGGCTTTCTTCATCACGCGAGCGCTCTTGACCACTTGGGGCAGGAACATTTTCCCGGAGCCGAACAGGTCGCCCACGACGCTCATTCCGGCCATCAGCGGGCCCTCGATCACGCTCAGCGGCCGGCCAAGCTTCTGCCGGGCTTCCTCGGTGTCCCGCTCGATATAGTCGGCCACGCCTTTCACTAGGGCGTGCTTCAGCCGCTCTTCGACCGTCTCCTCGCGCCAAGCGTCTTCCTGAACTTCCGCCCGCCCGCGCTGCTTCACCGATTCGGAGAACGCCAAGAGCCTTTCTGTAGCGTCGGCGCGGCGATTCAGCAGCACGTCTTCCACCAGTTCCAGCAAATCCCGAGGCAATTCCTCGTAAACAGCCAGTTGCCCGGCGTTCACAATCCCCATATCCATGCCCGCGCGGATGGCGTGATACAGGAATGCGGAGTGGATGGCCTCGCGGATAGTGTTGTTGCCGCGAAACGAAAAAGAGATATTGCTGATGCCCCCGCTCACTTTGCAGTAGGGCAGCGTGGCCTTGATCTGCCGTGTGGCTTCAATGTAGCTCACCGCGTAATTCCGGTGCTCTTCCATCCCTGTGGCCACGGTAAGGACGTTGGGGTCAAAGATGATGTCGCACGGGTCTACGCCCACCTCTTCGGTGAGGATGCGGTAGGAGCGCGTGCAGATCTCGACGCGGCGCTCGGTCGAATCCGCCTGCCCGGTCTCATCGAAGGCCATCACCACCATCCCGGCTCCGTAACGCTTGATAAGCCGGGCGCGCTGCTTGAACACCTCTTCGCCTTCCTTGAGGTTGATGGAATTCACAATCCCCTTGCCCTGGATGCACTTCAGCCCCGCCTCGATGACACTCCATTTCGAGCTGTCGATCATGATGGGGACACGCGCAATGTCCGGCTCGGAAGCGATGTAGTTCAAAAAGGTGGTCATCGCCTGCTCGGATTCCAGCATGGCTTCGTCCATGTTGACGTCGATAATCTGCGCGCCGCCCTCGACTTGCTGCTTGGCGACGGTGAGGCCCTCCTCGAATTGGCCGCTCAAAATCAGCTTGGCGAACTTGGGCGAACCGGTCACGTTGGCGCGTTCGCCAATGTTGACGAAATTGGTTTCAGGGCGGATCACTAATGGCTCAAGGCCGCTGAAACGCGAGTAGCGATCGACCTGGGGCGGCACGCGCGGCGGGAAATCTTTCACTGCCTCGTGGATGGCGCGAATATGCGCCGGAGTTGACCCGCAGCACCCCCCGACAATATTCAGCCAGCCGTTCGCGGCAAACTCGCGCAATTCCGTCGACATAATTTCGGGGGTTTCGTCGAACCCACCGAAGGAATTGGGCAGGCCGGCATTGGGATAGCAGCTTGTGAAAATTGGAGCGAGGCGCGAAAGCTCCTCGATGTGCGCGCGCATTTGCTTCGGGCCCAGCGAGCAGTTGATGCCCACGCTCAGAAGGGGCGCGCCCGAGACGGAGATCCAAAAGGCTTCAATCGTCTGGCCCGTGAGCGTCCGGCCGCTGAGGTCAACAATCGTTACCGAAGCCAGCAGGGGCAGGCTTTTCCCAGTGTCCTCGAAATACTGTTGGGCGGCAAAGAGCGCGGCTTTGCCGTTGAGCGTATCGAAGATGGTTTCCGCGAGCAGAAGGTCAACACCGCCGTCCACGAGACCACGGATCTGTTCGTAATAGGCGTCCCGCAATTGATCGAAGGTCACGGCGCGGGAGGCGGGACTCGCAATATCCTGCGAAGCTGAGGCCGTGCGGCTGGTGGGGCCGAGGGATCCCGCCACCCAGCACGAGCGTGCGGGATTCTCACTCATGAGCCGGTCGGCCGCGCGGCGCGCCACTTGGGCCCCTGCGCGATTGAGGTCGAAAATGAAGCCTTGAAGCCCGTATTCCACCATCGAGATGGCAGTCGAGTTGAAGGTATTGGTCTCGATGATGTCCGCGCCGGCGTGGAGGTACTGCCGGTGAATGTCCTCAATGATCGCGGGCTGGGTTATATTGAGCACGTCATTGCAAAGGCGCAAGTCCCGTCCATGGCGCGCGAATTCCTTGCCGCGATAATCGGTTTCCTCCAGCTTATGGGTCTGGATCATCGTGCCCATAGCGCCATCGATAATCACGATGCGGCGCTTCAGCGTCTCGACCAGCGAGCTTGCGGCGGGACTGACTTCACTCATTCTGAAGAAGGTTTCCTCCTGATTGCCTTTTCGAATGCCTTTTCGAATAGGCATGCAAGCGCCCTTATGCTATGGTGGCGCTGTGTCACGGGGTAATCGACCGCGCTGCATTTTGAGCCCTCTCTATAGGATATCATGCATTTTTCATTCGCCGCGGGTATGTCGCGCGCGAAGTGCAACGCGTGCCAGAATCATTCAGAACCTAGAGGGGAACTGTTGTGGCTGGCTGTCATTTGGAGAATATGACCCGCTGGCGATTCTGCAAATGCCGGAGAACGCTTCGGCGGCGGCGAGAGGCGCTTGCAAAGCCGCCAGAACGACTTCGCCCCTCCTTACTCTTCGTGGCAATCGTGGCGATGTCCTACGGTTGTGTCTTTTGCTGGTGAGTAATCAGGACCAATCGGCATCCAAAATCCCACCTCTGTGCGACGTGCGCTTGCGTCGCATGGGGTGGGTGACGGGATTCGAACCCGCGACGTCCAGATCCACAGTCTGGCGCTCTACCAGCTGAGCTACACCCACCGTACCGAGGTGCTGAACCAAGAATAGCACTATTCCTTTTGTAACATCTGGTGGCAAAGGGTGTCAACTGAGGTGCCTTGCTGAAATACTGCTGTGTGGATGGAGTATAAACTCGATCCTGACCCTGGGCGTGCGGCCACCTAATCCAATAACAGTGTCACTTCCTGGGCTGCGGGGTTATGTTGTTACCCCTTGGACGTGCCAGGCGAAAACACATGCGCAGTCCACAACATTAATCATTGGATGAACGTCGCACCACTCGCAGACCCGATGAACGCTACGTCAATTGGGCAAACCAAGTTCGCGCTTCTGGGAACCGGGGCGACGTACTTCATCGATTCGGCATTCCATCGGGAGGAGGAGTAAACTTGCGAAACGCAATCATGATTTTGACAGCATGTCTCGTCGTGTGGCATTAACGAGTGTTGGTATGGCGCAGCACGGCCCCGCGTGGACCAAGCCCATTTCGCTGGCGGGCGAGTGGCGATTCGCTCTCGATCCGAACAAAGAGGGTATTGAGAAGCAATATTTCAACCGGGAATTATCGGAGCGGATATCCCTGCCGGGCTCGACCGACGAAGCGAAAAAGGGTACCCCCAATCCCAATAAGCCCACACTGGATGGTCTTTACCAACTCTACCTCTACGAGGGTGCGGCATGGTACCAGCGCGGCATCGACGTTCCACATGCATGGAAGGGAAAGCAGGTCTCGCTCTTCCTGGAGCGTACGCACTGGGAAACGACAGTTTGGGTGGACGACCAGTTGGTGGGCACCGAGGACAGCCTGATTGCGCCGCACCTCTACGACCTGGGGACCAACCTTGCGCCGGGCAGGCACCGCATTACGATTCGTGTGGACAACACCCGCAAGATCGATCTCGGTCGGTTCGTTTCCATTAACTACTCTGGAACCCAGACGAACTGGAATGGGCTGATCGGCAAACTGGAAATGCGCGCGAAGGACGCCGTCTCGATTGCGGATGTAGAGGTGTACCCCGATGTCGATCGCAAATTGGCAAGGGTTAGCATTACTGTCACCAATGTTACCGGGAAGGTGGCAGCGGGGACGCTCACCCTCGAAGCCGCCGGCCCGGCAGGAGTCGGGAAGATTCCGTCCCGCATTGTCAATTTCACGGCTACCGAGCCTCGAACGGCCATTGCCGCAGAATTGCCCATGGGTGAGAACCCACGCCTGTGGGATGAGTTTTCCCCAGCCCTTTACAAGCTGACCTTGTTGATGACGGCAAACTCGGCGAACCAGACGTTTGCTGACCAGCAAACGGTCACCTTCGGTATGCGCAAGTTTTTGGCGCGCGGCACGCAATTCGCCATGAACGGCCGGCCAGTGTTCTTGCGGGGAACGCTGGAGTGCGCGATCTTTCCCCTGACCGGCTATCCGCCCGCCGACGTGCCGTCCTGGCAGCGCATCTATCGCATCATCAAATCATACGGCCTCAACTTCATGCGCTTTCACTCCTGGTGTCCTCCGGAGGCAGCATTCGCCGCTGCTGACCTTGAGGGTGTGATGATTCAAGCCGAAGGTCCCCAGGCCAATATTCCCGCGGGTGCGGATCCAACGCGGGATGCGTTTATGGAACAGGAGTTGCTTCGCATGGTTCGCACGTACGGCAATCATCCCTCCTTCTGCTTGATGACGCTCGGCAACGAATACGGAGGATCGGACGCCGTGCTTTCCCACTGGGTCGACATGCTGATCAAGGAAGACCCGCGCCGGCTATACTCTTCCGCATCATCGGCGCAAATCACTGCGAACCGGCAATTCACTGAACGGGGCGATCCGCGTGGTGTGCAGGGTCCGGGCACCGAGATGGATTTCCGCGAAGCGATTGCCAAGGAAGACCGCCCTCTCATTGGCCACGAAATCGGCCAGTGGACGTTCTACCCCAACTTCGATGAGACCAGGAAATACACGGGCGTTCTCGCCGCGAAGAACTTTGACTTGATCCGCGACGACTTGGCGGCGAAGCACATGCTGGACCTGGCGCCGCGCTTTGTCCAGGCGACCGGGCACCATGCCGTGCTGCTTTACAAGGAAGAGATTGAGATTCTGATGCGTACGCCGGGTCATGCCGGCTTCTCGCTGCTCGACCTGCACGACTATCCCGGTCAAGGGACTGCGCTCATTGGGGCGCTTGATCCGTTTTGGGACTCGAAAGGTTTCGTCACTCCAGAGGCGCACCGGCGATACTGCGGCGCTACAGTACCGCTGCTGCGCATTAAGAAACGCACCTACACGACAGAGGAGACTTTCACGGCGGAAGCGGAGGTCGCGCACTTTGGCGCCAAGGATTTGACGAACGCGCAACCGGTGTGGAGCATCCGCGACGAGGGGGGCCGGGAAGTTGGCTCAGGGTCCTGGGGGGTTCGTTGCGTGTCCACTGGGAAGCTGACGCTCCTGGGCGGCATCAGCGTTTCCCTCGCGAAAGCTCCTGCCCCGGCAAAGCTGACGGTGACGGTTTCGCTCAGGGGAACTGACTTTGCAAATGACTGGGAGATTTGGGTCTACCCCGAAAATGCGGAAATCACTCCTCCTGCCGGCGTGATGGTCGCAGAGAAGTGGGATGCGGTCCTCCAGGGAGCCCTTTCGCAGGGCAGGAGGGTCATTTTGTTCCCCCAGGTCGTGAGCCCTGGGCAATCCCTTCCGGGGGGCTTTTTGCCCGTTTTTTGGAGCCCCGTCTGGTTCCCGAAACAGCAGCCGAACACCATGGGCATTTTGTGCGACCCCAAGCATCCGGCACTGGCGCAGTTTCCCACCGAGTTCTATAGCAATTGGCAGTGGTACGAGCTATTGCAGAATTCCAGAACCGTCAACTTGTCTGATACACCTGCGACATTCCGACCGATTGTTGAAGTAATTGACAATTTTGCTCGCAACGACAAACTCGGCAATCTGTTTGAGGCGCGCGTGCACGGTGGAAGTCTGCTTGTCTGCACGATTGACCTGCCCCACATTGCTGACAAGTCGCCTGCTGCCAAGCAGTTGCTCAGGAGCCTTTACGCCTATGTGGGGTCGCCGGCCTTCGCCCCGTCGGGAGAACTGGATCCGGCGCTGCTCGACAAGCTTTTCGCGCCAGCCGGACAGTAGCGGGGCAATCGGGTGTTATCGCGGCGGGCTAAAGTGCCGGGCTGAAGCCCGGCTTTACGAGGGAGCCCACGCGCATCAATTGCACCAGAAATTCTGAGGCACTGCAATAATTCAGGAGGACCTCTTATGAAGCGCAATTCTGCTCTGATACTGACAACATTATTCGTGCTTTGTTTCCTGGCATCGTGCCAGAAGCCCCTCCAGACGACCACCATCAAGGTGGACGGCTCTGACAAGGGGCGGATATTCGAAGGAATCGGAGGGGTCAGCGCGGGAGCGTCTTCGCGGCTGCTGCCGGACTACCCCGAGCCCCAGCGCAGCCATATCCTGGACTACCTGTTTAAGCCCAACTACGGCGCGTCGCTTCAGCACCTGAAGGTGGAAGTGGGCGGCGACACGAATTCCACCGACGGCTCCGAGCCCAGCCACATGCGCACCCGCACCGACGAGAACTACGACCGGGGTTATGAGTGGTGGCTGATGAAGGAAGCCAAGGCCCGCAACCCCAAGATCATGCTGGACATCCTGCCCTGGGGAGCGCCCGGCTGGATTGGCAACGGCAAATACTATTCGCAGGACATGGCGAACTATATGGTCAAGTTCATTCAGGGCGCCAAGAACGTGCACGGTCTGGATATCGATTACGTGGGCATATGGAACGAAACGAATTACGATGTTGGATATATCAAAATGCTGAACAATGCGCTTTCAGCAAGCGGCCTCACGACCAAGGTGGTGGCCGCGGACCTCTACGAAAATCAATGGAAAATCACCGATGACTTCAAGCAGGACCCGGAACTGAAGAACGCCGTCTATGCCATCACCGCCCACTACGCGCGGGTAAAGGGGAATTTCTACGTTACCGGAAGCGCGCTCGAGTCCGGGAAGCCCCTGTGGTCGAGCGAGGACCAGCCCTTTGACGAAACCGGAGTCATCCTGCAACGCGATTGGAAGCCGGGGGCAAGGATTTGGGCCAACGTTCTGAACACCAACTACATTGACGGCAAGGTGACCAAGACGGAGACCTGGAGCCCGGTGACCTCCTACTACGATAACCTGGCGGCACCCAATTCCGGATTGATGTACGCGAACACGCCGTGGTCAGGGCATTACAACGTGCAGTCCGCCGTCTGGGTGACGGCCCACACAACGCAGTTCTCCCAGCCGGGCTGGCAGTACCTGGACAAGGCATGCGGGTATCTCAAGGGCGGCGGGAGTTACGTGACGCTCAAGGCCCCCGCGGGCACGGATTACAGCGTGATTGTGGAAACGATTGCAGCCACGGCGCAGCAAGAGGTGGAATTCCAGGTATCCGGCGGCCTCTCGGCGGGCACGGTCCACGTGTGGGAGACCAATGCCGCTAAGTCCTTTGAAAAGGTCAGCGACATTGAACCGCAGAACGGGTCATTCCGCATCACGCTCGAGCCGGACGCGATTTATTCTTTGACGACAACCGTGGGCCAGGGGAAGGGAACCGCCATGCCTCCCGCGGCGGCCCCATTTCCGTTTCCCTATTCGGATGACTTCGAGAGCGTGGCGGCCGGCAAGACGCCCAAGTACCTCGCCGACCTGGATGGCGCATTTGAGGTGGCAGCGTGCACGGGCCGGCCCGGCAAGTGCCTCCGCCAAGTCATCGATAAACGCCCGATTCCTTGGGGAGGCATCAGCCCGGATCCGTTTACTTTTCTGGGCGACGCCGATTGGTCGGACTACGAGGTCAGCACGGATGCCATGGTCGAAGAGCTGGGGAGCGTGACCCTGGCCGGTCGCATCGATTCCGCCGACGTGTTCCAGGATAACAAGGCGCGTTGGGTGAGCGGCTACGTGCTTTCTCTCCAGCAGGACGGAACGTGGGAGCTGAACGGTACGAAGTTCAATTCGCCCCCGGGCAAGCTGGCATCGGGAAAGGTGGCGTCTCAACCGAAAACGTGGCACCACCTCGCGCTGGCTTTCAAAGGGTCGTCCATCCAGGTGAGCATTGACGGCGCGCCGGTCGGGAACGCTACGGACACAAGCCACACGAAAGGAATGGCAGGAATCGGTACGGCCTGGAACACCGCGCAATTCGATAATTTCGCGGTCAAGTAAAAGGGATCGTTGGGATTTGGCGATCGAAACCTGCGTGGCGTTGTATTAAGCGTCATGCAAGAAAGGCGCGGGAGGGGAAGCTGGGAGCGCGGGCATCCTGCCAGCCCTGAATCTCTCCCCGAACGAGCAAAAGCATCTCGCGCAGAGACGCAAAGGCGCAGAGGCCGAAAAGAACACAAAGCAGTTGTTTAATCCGAATTTCTGCGCCTCGGCGACGCTCCGCGAGATTCTCTGTTTTTCCCCAGACTCTCTGGTACGTCGTCCCGCCCGTGCACCGTCATGGCCAGGATGGCCATGACGCGAGTTGGACTGCGGGCATCCTGCCCGCCACGAGCAGTGGCGCGGGAGCGTGACGCTCCCGCGCCCGGAGTTTGTACATTTCGATTGGGCTGCCCCCGGACCAAACCCTCAGAGGTTACAGCGCAGACCACATCCGTGGTTTGCCGACTTGATACGTCCAAGTGACGGGGAATCGGTAAACCCTTTGGCGTTCTGTTGGCTTCAGTTTAATCCCCCACATATTCAACTCACGGCTGGACCTCAGTGGGCGCAGGGTTTGTCTCGGCCTCCGGAGCGGGCGCTTTTGACGCAGCGCTGGCTCCGGGCCTCGTCGAGAGGAACAGGGCGCGCCCGCTGACTTCCTCGTCGAATTCGACACTGACTCCCTCGAATGCCAGCCTTATCCCTTCCACCGAGTGTTCGGGAGGAACTTTGCCGAGGGCGCAGTTCACTTGCAGTGTCGCGTTCTTCGCTAACCCTCGCACCGGCATGAGGCGGACGCGGAAGACAGCCAGACCGCCTGCGGGCATGGAGCCGGAGAACATTCGCATGCGCATGGGGCCAAGCTGTGGGGGGCCGAATGCCCGGCCTTCGCGCATGAGCGCGCCCGGCGCGATCCCGTATGAATCAAAGCTCACAAGTTCACTCGCGATCCAGACACCTGTCTCGAGCGCCATTCCATCGATGGACTTGTGGGTGAAAGTTCCGGCTGCTGTGACCGACTTGCTTTGCGAGGTGAACGTGCCCGCACCGCTCATCTCATAGCTGTCGCCATTGGCGGACTTGACCACCGCGGGACAGGTGGAAGAGTCACCCGAATCGCAAAGGAACCCCGCGCCCACCAGGAAGGTGTAATTAGCTGATGAGCTGCTCTGTGCCCTCGCCGGACCTGCCCCTAGAAATATGGCCAAGCTCGGCACGGCCGCCCACGTGAAAATGAGGGTCGATAATGCATTCTGGTTAGACATGACTTCCTCCCCTGCGGCGGTGCCCCTTGGCAACTTGCGTGACAGTACAGCCAAACTGAGCGGCTGTGCCGCCTGCTGTCATGGAGATGCTCCCCTCCTGATTCAGGAGGGGTGGCGCGCCGAGCGCGGGCGTGGTTATGCCCTGAAACCGAAAACTTGAAATCGCAATCAGCACCACCCCCTACCCCCTCCTCATCTGAGGAGGGGAGCAGTTTTCATAACAGCGCGACGGCAGAGCCGCCCTTGCAAGGAGGTTGTCGCGCAGACTCCATTGGGACAGCTCTGGGCAAGCTCCGCCCCTAGGTCATTCTCAGTACTCGATTCGTTCGTACTCGGCCTAGCCGGGCGGTTGCCTGCTGTATAAATACCATGGAACGAACCGTCCGGCCTTGATACCACTCTATGACGTCCCCGTTTGGGTCGCCGGGTCACACAGGATGAAAAGTGCAGCTTAACGAACATCACTTAGGACGGAACTGCACGGCGGCTACACATTCGTTTGCGCACTGGCCGCCCCCGTACGTCCCCGTGGCAATTCCGAGCTCGTTCACTTTAAATGCGAGGCTCCAATCCCCCGGAAAGCCGAGCGAGCGAACGGAAGTGGGGTCCTTCGTAGTCCAGCGCACGGCAACGAAGTTATAGTTCTCATCCCAGCTAGCACCTACGATGTCACCGAGGTCGTTGATGCCCTCCGCGGTGTCGCCTTGCGGCAAACCCCACAGATTTGGCAACAAAGTTAGTTTATAGGTCCGCCTCTTAGAGTCGACTGGCTGCCAAAGCGAGCTATAGCCATGTATCCAGTCTGGCGAGAGGACATCACCCACGATTTCACCCTTCTCGTTCATGTCACCCACGAGGGCAACATCGGGCCAATCTTTGGAACCAGGAAGCTCGATCAATTCCCAGCCTTTTCCACCCTGGACGGGGTTCCAGACGACCGCAACGATAATGCCATCGTCGTTACCGACGGAGCCCGCCAGTTGCCCGAGATTATTCACGCTCGCCACGGAGCCGTAAGGGAATCCGTTTGGGGTCTCGAGGGCATGGATCTTCCAGGTTGCCGCTAGCCGACCTGAATTCCATGCGACGTCGTGTGTCCAAACGACGGGATAATCATCACCGGGCGTATCGCCCCAGACGTAGCCCGCCACCAGGGTTCCGAGTTTGTTTACAGCCACCGCTACGCTGTTGTTGCGGCCAAGACTCGGGAGCGCCCCGAGATCAGTTCTTTCCGCCTTTGCCGTCCAGACAAAGCCGTGCACATAGCCCTGGCTCGTCGCGGCGTAGCCCACGACCAGGCCGGTGTCAGAGATCAACGGCCAAGTGAACCATTCCTCATAGGCGCCTAATGCGCCGAGGTCGAACCACTGCCCCGTATGGGAACCAGATAGTTCGATCCTGAAAAGATGGTTGTCTCCGTCAGCGGCATCGCCCTGCGCAACCAGAACGCCAAAATCGTTAATACCTCCCGCCTCGGCCCACGTTCCATAAGGGTATGTGCCGAGGTCATAGACTTTGCCTTTTTGAGCCCAAGTCCCTTGGCCGCTGACGATCAGCAGCAGGACCGCCGAAAACACCATGCTGAATAATTTACGCATAAAACCCCCTCCATCAATTGAGAGATGAATGATGCTTCTCCGTTTCTATATCCTTTGCCATTTGATTTTCGTTTGCGGCTCCGCCGCCGTGCATTGAAATGCCGTAAATCCCTATTTTCTTAGCGCGAACTTTCGCGCGCTTCGTAGGGCCGAGCGGCGCTCGGCCCCGGGCCAGCGCCGCTGGCCCCTACACGATCGTTTGCGGCTCCGCCGCGGCGCCCCACCTTGCCTGCCTGCTTTTTAAGGATGACCCTTGAGCCAGTTCAGGATCGGTCTCCAGGCCAAAGTTTCCGCATCCCTCGAGAGGAAAAGATCGGCATGCCCGAAGTCCGTCGAGCGGTCACCCGTTACGCTCACCGTGAATTTGGTGACATCCTTGCTCGCGGTTAGCGTGGTCGTGTAGTAGCCGTACTGTCCGAATCCTCCCCCTGTGCCAACATAAAGAATGGGAACGGCAATCTCGCCCAGATGGTCGTCGAACGGCACTTTGACCGTGCCGCAAAACAAGGCGTCCCCATCCAAATCCGTCTGCACCGGCAAGTGCGGCGGGATGGTCTGGAGAAAATCCAGCCATAGCCGAGCCTCGGTGTACTGTAGGTCGGTGGGGATGCCGTTCCTGTCGAAATAACCTCCGACGAAATGCCAGGATATCGGTGGGTTGCCAGTTGCTCCCACGAACAGAGCGGTCTGATAGTTGGTCAAGCCCGGGATGATCAACGACCCAGCATCGGGGTCGGACAGCGCCCCATCGCTGACCTGCTTCAAAAGAACACCGGTATCATCGCTGTACTCCCCTGCATCGAGCATGGCTTGGTATACGGCCATATCACTACAGTAATAATCGCGAATAGGTTTCTCCTTAAACTTCATGGGAATGTCGCCGACGATGATTCCCTTGATATTGCGCGAAGGAGGGGGCTGCTGGGTCTCATTACCGGCGAGGGAGTAGGCGATTTGCCCGCCGTAGCAGAACCCGAGGACATGGAGCGGACCGAAACCCTGGCCGGTAATCAGTCGAATTTGGCGGGCGACGGAAAGGCCGATCCCTGTGTGCTGGATGTCCTTTTCCATACCCCATCCCTTCATGAAATCGAGATTAGTTGTTTTCGCCGGAACCAGGGCCCACGCATAATCCATGCCCCAAACGTCGATGTTGTTTTCCGCCAAGAAAACCGCGATCGAGCGATCCCAGGCGGGCACCTGAGAGATCAACGGCGCCATGAAGATCGCCTCGAAAAAGTTGGGTGATCCGGGGAGCAAGAACACGTCGTTCACGGTACGTGCTGGGTGAAACGGTTGCGCCTCCTTGACGACTCGGTGGAGCCGGATCACATCGAATTTAGCCGGACCTACGACCACATCGAAGCGGTAGTGGGCGATGTTGCCACCTAACACGGCGCGGTCTGAGTGGGTGATTGTCCCAGGGGGGAACGCGCCCTTTGCCCCGGTCCCTTGGCCGTTGGCGATCAGCAGCAGGAACGCCGAAAACACAATGCCGAATAATTTACGCATAAATTCACCTCCAACCATCAAGGGACTAATGACGGCCCTCCGTGGGTCGGGTGAGGCCCCGGGAGTTAACGCCCTGATCCGCCGCCGGAGTCCGGCCACGGGGAGCGACCTCACTCAACCCTCGTCGCCATGTTTGCGCTAAAAGTGCTCCGGGCGCCTCCGGACGTCAATGCTCAGGGGGTGACAGCGAGGTGAAATGTATGTACCTGGCTAACTCCCTGAGGAGAGGGGGGTTGTCCTCCAATATACTTTTGGTGGTTGGCCTTTCATGGGAACGCATGTAGTGATACTCTTACGGTCAACTGGGGAAGAGACCCCTATGATTGACACCCACGCCCGACCACGCCTGTTGCGCTTCAGTGTTTTCGAACTTGACCTTCGCACCGGAGAACTGCGCAAGCAGGGACTGAAGGTCAAGCTCCACGGCCAGCCCTTTCAAGTTCTCGCGATGCTGCTGGAGCGTCCGGGTGAACTGGTGACCCGTGAAGAGATCCGTGCGAAGCTCTGGCCGGGGGACACGTTCATAGATTTCGAACATAGCGTCAACAGCTCGATCAAGAGGCTGCGCGAGGCCTTAGGGGACGACCCGGCTACGCCGCGCTTCATCGAAACGTTGCCCCGGCACGGGTATCGCTTTATCGCGCCGGTGGAGGGCGAGGCCATGCAGGAATTGCCCCTGCCGACAACCGGCACGGAGGCAATGCAGGAATCACCCTTACGACGGCACTGGGTTGTCGCGGCGGCAGGCGCGTTGGTAGTAGCTGTGGTGGCCGTACTCTTCGCCCTCAATGTCGCCGGCCTACGCGTCCGCGTCTTACGGGCAGGAAGGGCAGTTCGCGAACCGCCCTTACAAATCCAATCCCTTGCCGTCCTGCCCTTTGAAAACCTCTCCCACGACCCCGAGCAGGAGTACTTCGCCGATGGCATGACCGAAGAATTGATCACCAACCTGGGCAAAATCAGCGCCCTGCGAGTCATCTCCCGGACCTCCGTGATGCAGTACAAGAGAACCAGGAAGCCGCTACCCCAGATTGCGCGCGAATTGAACGTGGACGCCATCGTGGAAGGCACCGTACAACGGTCAGAAAACCGTATGCGCATCACTGCCAACTTGCTGCACGCCCCCACCGACCGGCACCTTTGGGCCGAAAGATACGAGCGCGACCTGCACGACGTGCTCGCCTTGCAGGGCGAGGTTGCACGAGCCATCGCGGCCGAGATCCAGATCAAGGTGACGCCCAACGAGCAACTCCGCATAGGGGGCAGCCGTCAGGTCAACCCCGAGGCGTACGAGGCCTATCTTCGGGGCCGTTACCAGTGGAATATGAGAACTGAGGAAAGTCTGGAGAAAGCCACGGAGTATTTCCAGAGGGCCATTGATAAGGACCCCCGCTACGCACCCGCTTACGCCGGATTGGCTGATTGCTACTCGATATTTGGCGACAATGGCTTCCGCCGGCCTCGAGAGGTCTTTCCTCAGGCCAGGACGGCGGCGATGCGGGCACTTGAAATTGACCCTACGCTGGCGGAGGCACACACATCGCTCGGTTCCGTAATGAAGGCTTATGAATGGGATTGGGCAGGCGCCGAGAGAGAATTCAGGCGGGCGATTGAGCTGAACCCCAACTATTCGACGGCCCGCCAGTTTCATGGGGAGCTTCTGGAGTCCGTGGGGCGGTATGAGGAAGCCGTTGCCGAACTCAAGCGAGCCTGCCAGCTTGACCCCTTCGCACCCAGAGTCTACGGAATTCTTGCCTGGATCTTATACCTTGCGCGCCGATATGACGAGGGGATGGAAGAGATCCAGAAAGGCCTGGAGGTGGATCCGGACCACGCAATCTTTTTCTATGTTCGCGGACAAATTTACCTGCAAAAGGGAATGCACGAGCAGGCTCTGGCAGACTCGCGCAAGGCCGAAGGTCTTCTGCCCGGCCCCTACTACCCCCGTCTGGGCTTGCTGCGGGGTTATGCGGTTTTAGGCAGAAAACGTGAGGCGCTTAAGGGGGTCGATGAGCTGAAGGAGATTTCGAAGCACCGCTATGTGATGCCGACTTCGCTGGCATTGGTGTATTCGGACCTTGGGGACAAGCAGCAGGCGTTTGGCTGGTTGGAGAAGGCTTATGAAGAGCGTGATCCCTGGCTAGGGCTTACCCTCCGATCCGAGCCGGGGTTTGACCGACTGCGTTCCGACCCGCGCTTCCAGGACCTCCTGCGCCGCATGAACTTCCCACCGTAAGGTCGGCCGCGGGAGCCGGAAATTGCAGCAACTCGCTCAGGGCCGCGGCGGCGGCCTGATTCATATATACCGATTTTTACCCTACTCGCAGAAATCCGTCCACCTTGAATCCCAGCCATTAATTTCTATCTCTTGTCGCGGCCAGCTATTTCCCGCAACCCCGTTCGGGACAACGATCAGCCCGCGGACCTCTCAAAGCTGACCCTGCGAGTGCGACGATGCAGGAGTCGAGCGATTTCGCTTTACCCTAACAACGATGCGGGATCGATTTTGGCAAAGAGGCATCTTGCGCGAGGCCAACTTATCGTTCATTCGTCGCACTGGGAACATGGATTTCCCGGGCGATGGCACTGCACGCCTTTTCCTGATTCGATTATGTTGTCAACATTTATGATTCAGTCCGGTAATCGCTTAATTGCAAAGACTGTAGTAGGTTGAGAGTATTGCGGACGTCTCTTTCCTCTGTTAGTTTCAGCGTGGCGTCGGGTTTCTCTTGGGGTCTCGAAGGGTCTAACAATAACGGAGATAACAATACTGTGTAGAGGAGCGGCCCCAATCCCCTCCTCGATACAGGGAGGCCGAGCTATGCGTAAATGGATGGGGATTTTAGCTGCGCCCCTGATCGTGGGGATTAGGGCACCTTATGTACATGCGCAGGCCAGCGGCGCGCATGTCGACGGGATCATCCGCGATGGTCAAGGGCTGCCGCTCCCTAAGGTAAAAGTCGCACTCACGGAAACCCAAACGGGGTTGGCCCGCAACGTGGACACCACAAATGACGGCGCCTACCAGTTTGTGAGCCTTATTCTAATGCGCGTTCAAGTTGAGACTAACAATCCAAGGCCAAGCCGTGAGACTGCGCAAGCGCTGCGGGTCTGCAGCGAGCCGGGGCAATCCCTGGTGCAACTGGCGGATGACGGCATCCAGATGATTAAACACCCGGTTGGGGAATTCCTTCTCGCGCAGTTCATCCCAGACATGTTCCTGCGGATTCAGTTCGGGC